>Ga0163144_10010871_pt1 | contig 19336 bp, 12 predicted proteins | sample OliLak19BULKMAT1_FD_123175 | JGI IMG/M metagenome (GOLD analysis project Ga0163144, IMG submission 123175) | Freshwater microbial mat bacterial communities from Lake Vanda, McMurdo Dry Valleys, Antarctica - Oligotrophic Lake LV.19.BULKMAT1 | ecosystem: Environmental > Aquatic > Freshwater >... | reverse complement strand
GCGCCGAAGTGGAGTTCTTTGACCGGGACGACGGCGCGAGCGGGGGGGACGGGGACGTCGGCGAGGAAGGCGGCATAGGCGGCGTTGACGGCGGGCCAATGGTCGATGCTCGTGATGTAGAGCGTGACCTGGGCGAGGTTAGCGAGGGTGGCGCCGGCGGCTTCCAGGATGTGCTGAATGTTGGCTAGGGTCTGGACGGCTTGCGCGGTAACGTCGCCGGGGACGAGTATGCCCTTCGCATCGAGAGGAAGTTGGCCGGAGATGAAGAGGAGGTTGCCGGCGCGGACGGCTTGGGAATAGAAGCCGGCGGGGGGCGGGGCGAGAGGGGAGTGGACTGGGGTGAGCATTCGTTTAGGCCTGGGCCATGACTTCGATCTCGACCAGGCAGCCGAAAGGGATGGCAGCAACCGCGACGGTGGTTCGGGCCGGCGGATTGTCGCCGAAGCGGCCGCGGAAGGTTTCGTTCATGGCCGCGTAGTTGTTGATGTAGCTAAGATAGACGTTGCACTTTACGGCTTTGTCCATTGAGGAACCAACGTGCTTCAGGTTGGATTCGATGGAATCGAGGACGTACTTAGTCTGTTCCTGGATGGTGCCTCCATCGATTTTGCCGGTGCCGGAGACGAAGACGAAGCCATTGCAGGTGATGGCGGGGGAGTAGAGCGGGGCTTTACCGTCTTTGGGGCGGCCATCTTTGAAATGCGCCTTCTTGTCTTTCGGGGGTTTGGCGACGGCGGGGACGGCGGCCGCAGCGGCGGCGAGGAGTAAGCGACGGGAGGTGACCATAGCGCTATGATGGCAAATTTTTTGAGGTCCGTAATCTTATGGCGACGAATTGGAGGATTGGGGTCGGAGGCGCTCTAAGTGGAGGTGCTCCATTTGGACGCGCGGAATGGTTTGCAGCCGTTGGCCGGTTCCGTTCGCTAATGGGGCTGCTGTTTGTGTTGTACGTCGCAGGGTTTTGTTGGCGCGGCGGCGGCGCGGCGGCGCGCGGACCCGCATGGCGAAGGGCGCCGGAAGTTCCACCTTTGATGCCCCTTTCCAGGTGACGCGTTTGGCACAGGGCAAGTTGATCGCGATTGACTCCCGATGAGGGGAAAGTGATTGAACCCTAGCTGGTCTATTGGAAGTAGACTTCGGCCCTACCAGGTGAGGCGGAGTGACATTTGAACCCGACGGCTGGGGGCCGCGGCGTTGGTTTGTCCAAAAAGCGGGCTGGACAGATTGCGGAAGTCGTCCCCTACGGCGGTGAGGAAGGGGACGTTGAAGATATTGAACAGGTCGGTTCGGAATTCGAGGCCGAGGCGTTCGTAGAAGCGGACGTTCTTCGAAAGGGTCCAATCGAAGTTGAGAAGGTTGTTCATGCGCTCAGTGTTGCGGCCACAGGTGCCGTGGTTGCCGAGGAGGGGTTGGACATATTTGAAGTTGGCAGAGTTGGTGGTGCCGTTGACGCCGCGAGCGATGGGGGCGGGAAGGGTGGAGCGGTCGCCGAAGGTGAAGGCGGTGCCGCCGGAGACACAGGAGGCACGGGCGTTGTCGAAGGCACCGGAGATGTCTCCGTCCATGTTGACGTCGGCGAGACCGAGGCGAGCGCCGCTCATGACGGTGAAGGGGATGCCGGATTGGTACTGGTTGATGGAGGCGAAGGTCCAGCCGCCGAGGACGCGACCGGGAAGGCCTTTTTGTTCCTTGTAGAACGGAAGTTGCCAGACGTGAGAGAGGATGAAGCGGTGGGGGATGTCGTATGAGGAAGGTCCCCGTTCGGCCTGATAGTTGAACTGGTCCTGGGCGAAGCTGCGATCCGTGGTTGCCTGGCCGGGGCTGTAGTCGGAGCCGTTGTCTATGGAGCGAGACCAGGTGTAAGCGGCTTGGATCGAGAGGCCTCGAGAGAGGGTTTTGCGGAACTCGGTTTGGAGGGAGTGGTAAATCGAACTGCCGTTATCGCGGATGAGATTAACGGTGTTGAAGCGGGGATCGATGCGAGGGATGGCAGGGGCGGTGGCTCCGCCGTTGACCCGGGCGGCAAACTGTTGGAACTGGGTGAGACGGGCTTGCTCGTCGGCGAGGCTGGAGGCCGGGGCGGGACGCTGCGAGGGATCGGTAGCGTTACCGGGTCCGAGGGTGGTGAGGGCGGTGCCTTTGGTGGCGACGTAGGCGACGTCGATGACCATGGCGGACGAAAGGCGGGTTTGGACGCCGAGACTGTAGTGTTGGGAGTAGGGATTGCGAAGTTGGGGAAGTTGCGAGGTGATGCCGCCGAGATTGCGAAGGGTGCCGAAGCCGCCGATTTGGCTGGAGAAATCGCGTTGAACGGGAGCGGTGCCGGCCAGGAGGTTCGAGAAGCTATTCGCGCCGGTGATTTGAGCGGCGGCCAGGCTGCCGGTGTAGTTGGTGGGCGGGGTGGTGCGTCCGGCCTGCAAGCCGTTGAAGAGTTGGGAGTCGAAATAAATGCCGTAGCCGCCGCGGACGGCGAATCGACCGGAGTTCGGATTCCAAGCGAAGCCGAGACGAGGGGCGGCGAGATTGTAGCGGCCTTCGATGACGGGTTTGGCGTTACGGAAGCCGCCGAGGACTCCCACGCCGGCTTGACCGATGGCGCTCGAGATTCGAGGGTCGAGGACGGACTGGAGTTGGTTGACTTCGGCGAGGCCGCCTTGGAGTTCCCAGCGGAGGCCGAGGTTGAGGGTGAGGGTGCGAGAGACCTTAAAATCGTCCTGGAGGAAGAAGCCGTGGTAGTCCATGCGGAAGCCGCGATAGGTGTTGCCAAAGACCTGGGAGAAGGCTGCGGGGGTACCGGCGAGGAAGGTATCGAGCGAGGCGAAGTTGTAAACGCCGCGGCGGGAGGAGTCGTTGAGGGAGTTGTCTTGAATCCGGCGGAGGTCGACGCCGGCTTTGAGGATGTGGCGACCGCGGACCTGGGAGACGACGTCGGCGATCTGATAAACGTTGAAGATGCGGCCCTGGGGCCAGAACTGCACGGTGCCGAAGCCGGCGAGTCCGGCGACGATGAACCGGGGGGTGACGGGTTCGGAGGCGGGATTAAAGAGGGCGCTGGCGCGACCGTAGGAGAGGCGGAGTTCGTTGGTGGTGGAGGCGTTAACGACCCAGGTGTCGGCGAGCATAGCGTTCTTGCCTTGGGGATCGAAGGTGGCGTCGAACTGGGGGAGAGAGCCGGCGGTGCGGGAGAAGCTGGTGCCCGAGTTTTGGAAGTAGCGGGCGGTAAGGTTGTGGGAGCCGAGATACTGGTCACCGCGGAGGAGGAACTGATCGCTATCGGAGGGTGAAGGGAGGGAGGCGGCGACGGTGCCGATGCGGAGGTTGGAAGTGGCGGCGGTGGGAAGCGGCAACAGGGGGAGGAGGGCTCGGACGTTGGGGTCGGTGGCGGTGGCGCGGGCTGCTTCGGTGGGCACGGCGAGGAGGGTGATCGGGCTGGAGCCGCGAGAGCGGCGGGACTCCCAGCCGCCGAAAAGGAAGGTTTTGTCCTTGCGGATGGGGGCACCGGCGGTGAGGCCGAAGAAGTTCTGGCGGAGGGGGGTGGCTTTGCCGGTGGGGTCGAAGTAGTCGCGGGCGTTGAGAGCGGCGTTCTGGAGGAAGTTGTAGGCGGAGCCGTGGAAGGTGTTGGTGCCGGAGCGGGTGACCATTAGGACTTGGGCGTTGGATTTGACGCCGTACTCGGCGGCCCAGTTGGAGGCGAGGACTTTGAACTCCTGGAGCATGTCGGGAGTGGGTTGCGTCGAGAGGGCGATGCCGCCGAACTCCCAGTCGTTAGCGTCAGTGGAATCGAGTTGGTGAGCGGTGGCTTTGGAGCGGCCGCCGTTGGCATTGAGCTGGCCGGCCTGAGCGATGTTGAGGGTGGTGAGCGAGCCGCCGCGGGGGTTGAAGGTGGGGGTGACGCCGGGGACGAGGGTGATCATATTCACGACGTTTCGGCTGGCGTTGGGGAGAGTTTGGATTTCGAGGGCGGAGCGGGTGACGGAGCGGAGGGGCTCGAAGGTATTGAGGAGGGCGGAGGAGGATTCGATTACCTGGACGGTGGAGGATTGAGCGGCGAGCTGGAGCGAGAAATTTTGGGAGATGGTTTGGCTCGTAACGACGACGAGTTGAGCCGAGACGGGGGCGAAGCTGTCTTTTGAGACATCGAGGCGGTAGGAACCGGGGTTGAGGGCGGCAAAGAAGAAAACGCCAGTGTCGAGGGAGGTTGTTTTGCGAACTTGATTGTTCTCGCGGTTGGTGAGCGCCAAATTGGCCGAGTTGACCGGGGCACCGGAAGGATCGGAGATATTGCCTTCAATTCGACCGGTCGTGTACTGGGCGAACGCGGCGACGGCAAGGGAAAGCGAAAGGAAATTACGGCGGGATTTCATTCGCACAACAGTTCGTTACTGGAGTTGGGGGCGGAGACCGAGGCGGCGAATCATGCGGAGGAGAGAGTTTGGATGGATGCCGAGGAGAGCGGCGGCTTGCTTATAGCCGCCGTTGGCCTGCGCCCAGGCTTCGATGATGGCGGTGCCCTTGGCTTGGGAGAAGCCGGCGGCGGGCTTGGCGGGTTCGTTGAGTTCTTCGGGTAAATCGTCCGGTTCGATGAAGCGGGTGGAACCGAGGGCGGAGGCTCGCTCGAGACAGTTTTGGAGTTCGCGGACATTGCCGGGCCAGTCGTAGCCGGTGAGCAAACGCAGGGCGGCGGGGGAGATGCCGTCGATGGGCCGGGTGGAGCGGGCGAGGAAGTGGTTGGCGAGAGCGGGGATATCGAGTTTGCGCTCGCGGAGGGGCGGGGTGTGGAGGGTGACGACGTTCAGGCGATGGTAGAGATCTTCGCGGAAGCGGCCGGCTTTGACTTCAGTCGAGAGTTCGCGGTTTGTGGCCGCGAGAATGCGGGCGTCGAGCTTGATGGTTTGGCGACCGCCGATGCGCTCGAACTCGCGCTGATGGAGGACGCGGAGGAACTTGGCTTGGAGTTGGGGGGCGAGTTCGCCGACTTCGTCGAGGAAGACGGTTCCGCCGGCTGCCATTTCGAGTTTGCCGGGCTTGCGGTCGACCGCGCCGGTGAAAGCTCCTTTTTCGTGGCCGAAGAGTTCGCTTTCGAGGAGGCTTTCGCCGAAGACGGCGCAGTTGAGGGCGAGGAACGGCCCTTTCGCCCGGTTGCTGGAGCGATGGATGGCTTGAGCGATAACCTCCTTGCCGGTGCCGCTTTCGCCGAGGATGAGGACCGTGGCTTCGGAAGGCGCGGCGCGGAGGGCGAGATTGAGAACGCGGAGCCAGTTGGGGCTTTGGCCGATGATGCCGGAGAGGCGTTCGCGGAGAACGGCGTTTTCGGATTTGAGGGAGTTGAGGTGGAGTTGGCTTTCGAGGGCGACGGTGACGAGGGTGGCGAGGGCGCCGAGGCTGTCGTCGTCGGGGGTGGGACCGGGGTAGTCGAGGCGGAGGGCGCCGATGCGTTCGCCGCGAGCGAAGACGGGGACGGTGGCGATGCGTTCGCGGCGGTCGACGGAGACTTCTTCGGGGCCGCGGCCGAGGGTGAAGCGGATGGCGGCGCAGCCGAGGAGTTGGTCGAGGTGCTGCTCGATGATCGGGTTGGGTCCGGCGAGGAGGGCGCGGAAGAGGAAGATCATGGTGCAGGCTTCGAGGAGAGCGGGCGCCCGGCCGGCGGTATCGGGCTCGTAGACGAAGCGATGGGGGCCGATGGTGATGTGGTCACCGGGGTTGAGATCGTCCTCGTGGATGCGGAGGCCGTTGACGAGGGTGCCTTCGGCGGAGCGGAGATCGGTGAGGCGGGGACCGGTGAAGAGGCAGTGCCGCCAGGCTACACCGCTGCCTTCGAGGACGATGCCGGCGTCGGGGTCGCGGCCGACGATGACCTCGTCTTCGGGGAGAGGGATGGCTTGGCCAGCGAGAGGTCCGTAGAGGGCGAGGAGGCGGGCGGACATGGCGGGATCAGTGTATCAGGCTTAACCGACGGGTTAACGGAATTCGCCCGTGGGTTAATTCTCGAGGGGAGTATGTAGCAGAATCAACAACTTAGGTCACGGCAACGGACATGCATTAGAGAGGGCAGGATCCAGACCGGATCGCAACGATAAGGAGAAACGACAATGACTAAAGCATTGATAGTGACAGTGTTGGCGGCAGTGAGCATGAAAGCGGAGACGCTGCAAGCGAAGATCACTTTTCCGTTTGTGGTGTCCGGGGTGCCGATGCCGGCGGGCGAGTATCGGATTGGTCCGGTGGGGCCGGTACACGATCAGCGACCGGGTGAGTGGCAAGAAAGTGATTTTGAATGGGTTTGGGGTGGCGGGGAACGGGAGCCGGGGGCCGGTGGCACCGCATCTGGGATTCACTTGCACGGCGAGCAAATGCGCGCTTTCGCAGGTTTGGTTTGAGAGCAACGGGGTGGAGAACCGGAAAGTTCGGGAGCAGATGGAAGCGGGGAGCGAGGCGGTGGAAGTGGCGGTTGTGGCGATGACTCGGCAGTAGAACGGTACGGAATCTTTTTCAAGGAGAAACGACAATGACGAAAGCAATTGTGACGATGATAATGGCGGCTGTAAGCATGCAGGCCGAGACGTTGATCGCGAAGGTCAACTTTCCGTTCGCGGCGTCGGGGGTGAAGATGCCGGCGGGGGCTTACCGGGTAACGCCGTTGGAGCAGCACGTGGCGATGATTCGATAGGGCGGGGGGTGGTTTCCCGCCGCTCCCGAGTGGATTTCGGGAGCGGCGAAGCCGAGCGGTTTAGAAGTAGAACTTCGCGCCTAGGACGATGCGTCGGGCATCAAGGGTGGAAGTGTACTGGCCGAAGGTGCCACTCACTTGCCGGCTCTGGCCGTCGAAACGAGCGGTGGTATCGACGCCTTGGAAGCTGGCGTGGTTGAAGAAGTTATAGAACTCGAAGCGCAGTTGAATGCGGCGTTTCCCATCGGTGTCGAGCGGGATGTTCTTAAACATTGAGACGTCGAAGACGTTGATGCCGGGGCCGCGGAGGACGTCCTTCGGGGCGTTGCCGATACCGAGCTCAGCGCGGGTGGGCGGGGCGAAGGCACCGGTGTTGAAGTGGCGGAGTTCGGTCCGCTCCCCTTTGGGAATGATGGGGTTGGTGACCACATTAATCCGGGAGTCGACGCCGGCACCGGAGGCTCCGGTGAGATCGACAGCCTGGACGAGCGAGTAACCGATCCCGAGAGGCGCGCCGCTCGTGAAGCTGGAGAGACCGGAGAGTTGCCAATCGTCGAAGACCCACTTGGTGACCGGGTTTTTCCAGACGCTGGAAAGCTTCGGGATGTCGTAGAGATAGTTCACCACCAAGTTGTGAGTGCGATCAAAACCGGCCCGGCCGTAGTTGCGCATGCGGAAGTCGAGGAAGGGATTGACTGCGTCGTTATTGCCGTTGACGAGGGTCATGGCCTTGGACCAGGTCCAGGAGGCTCCGAACTGGAAGCCCTTCGCAAAGCGTTTGTTGATTTGGGTTTGGAGGGAATGGTAGTTGGAGGAGCTGGCCATTTCGATGTACTGGATGTCGCCATAGCCCGGCAACGGACGGAGGAAGTTGTCTGGCAAGGGAGAGTTGGTCGTGGTGGTGTCGAGAGAGGCCGGCAGGAAGCGAGTACCGTAGTTGAGCGCGTTCAAACTGCGGCGCTGCAGGAGACGGCGACCGACATTGCCGACGTAGGCGACATCGAGAACCGCGCCAAAGCCGACATTCTGCTGGATGCCGAAGCTCCAATTGTAGACGGTAGGGGGACGGAAATCGCGTTGGATGGAGGTGACTCCGGGAGGGCTGATGCGGAAGGGGCTGGAGAGGAGATCGGCGATGGTGGTGTTGAACGCTTGCCGAGTGACGGTGTTGGGCGGGAGTTCCCGATGAATGAGCACCTGATCGTCGTTGAACCGATCGTAGAAGATTCCGACGCCGCCCCGAACGGCGGTTTTAGCATTGCCAAAGACGTCCAAGGCGAAGCCGACACGGGGTGCGGTTTGAATGCCGGGGGTGTTCTGGATGCGCTCGTTATAGACCGTCATGCCCTGGAAGGGGGCAACGCCGGAGGCGAACTGCCCGATGGAGGCGGGCGAAAGTTCCTGACCAGTGACGGGGTCACGACCGACGCGGGCGCCGGCGGCGTTGCGGAAGGGTTGGATGAGTTGGGGTTGTTTCGAGCGATCGTAGCCGGCCAGATCAAAGGCCGCGAGTTGGTCGCCGGCGCTCCAGGTGGGCTGGATGAAGTAGAAGCGAACTCCCGCATCAATGGTGAGGCGACGCGTGACCTTCCAGGCGTCCTGAATGAACCACTCGACGTTAAGATAGCGGGCGTGACCGTCGGGTTTGTTATTGGCTTCGGTGTAGCTTTGAACGGTGCCGAGGAGGGCGTTCGAGTAGGCGAAGTTCGTATCGAGGGGATTGTTGACGTCGCGGTTGAAGTTGAACGTCCCGTTGAAAGCGGAGCCGCGAGCGGCATTGCGGGTGGTGCGTTCGACGTAGATGCCGGTCTTGACGTTGTGGCCGCTGAAGATCTTCGAAAGGTTGTTGGACCAGTTCCAAATATTATTGGTGCCGAAGAAGGGGAAGCGCTGTTCGATGTTGAGAACACCGGCGTTGGGGACGCCGCCGAAGTTGGCCTGCGGAATGAGGTTGCGGGCGTTGGCTTGGGGAAAGAACTGGGGCAAATTCGGGGTGACGTTCGAGCGGACATTGCGGGCGAGGCCGGCGTCGGTAAGGGGGTCAACCGTTTGGAGAGCCCGGTTCACGCCGAAGGTGAATTCGTTGACCAAGGTGGGAGAGAAGGTGTGGATCAGGGTGGAGACCATGCCGGCGGAGCGGATCTGATACTTGATCGGGAGCTGCGGCCAACTGGAGGAGGCGAGGACGAAATCGAACTCTCCTTTGAAGGCTTCGTAGTCGTTGATCCCGCGCCAGTAGAACTGGGTTTTGCTGCCGATGTTATAGTCGACGCGGAGGATGGAATCGCGGCGGGGTTGATTGACGGTCGACTGGATCAGGGCGTTGAAGTTGCGAGTGGGGTCGACGGCATTGGGCTGAGGAAAGATGTTGAGCAACGCTTGGCCATTGCGGTCGATTCGGTTGGTGGGGACGCGATTGCCAGGGAAGGGGACGCGGTTATTGAGCGGATCCCAGATGGGGATGAGACTGAGGTTTTGGTCACGGGTATCGGAGAAGTCCCCGGTGCGTTCGGCGGCGGTGGGGAAGGTGCGGCGTTGCAGCGAGGTGGGCGAGGTGCGGGGGAGGAATTCCTGCGACCAGAAGAAGAAGAGCTTGTCTCGTTTCTTGTTGAACTTGCCGATGGTGACCGGTCCGCCGATGAAGTAGCCGGGATAGTTGAAGCGGTACCGGGGGCGTTTGAGACCGTCGCGATTGCGGAAGAATTCGTTGGCGTTGAGGGCTTCGTTGCGGATGAAGTAGTAGGCGCCACCGTGGAACTCCTTGGTGCCGGACTTGATGATGGTGTTGATGGTGCCGCCGGAGGAGCGACCGTATTCGGCTTGATAGTTGGTGAGAAGCACCTTGACCTCGGCGACGGCGTCGACGGAGGGGGCGAGATAGGGGCCGCCCATGGAGCCGGTGTCAAGAGACGAGATGCCGTCGAGAGTGAGGTTGATGGTGCCGGCGCGGTTGCCGTTGATGGTGATGCCGCCGAGGTTGTTCCAGCCGGGGGCGTTGCGGTTAGCGGTATCGATGACGCCGGGGATGAGCTTGACGAGGCCGAGATAGTCACGACCCTTGAGGGGGACATTCTGGAGTTGCTCCTGAGAGATGAGGCCGCTGCGTTCGGCGGACTGGGTTTGGAGGCGGGCGGTTTCAGCCTGGACTTCGATGGTTTGGGTGATTTCACCGAGTTGGAGTTCGACTCGCTTGACCACGACACGCTCAGTGGCGGTGAGGACGATGGAGTTCTGCTCGTATCGTTTGAAGCCCTTGGCCGAGACTTCCAGGCGGAAGGTACCGGGCAGCAACTGCGTAAACACGAAGTCGCCGTTGGCCTCTGTGGTGGCTTGGCGGACCTGATTGGTACTGATGTTGGTGACTTTGACGGGGACCCCCGCGACGGCGCTGCCGGAGGGGTCACTGACGTTACCGGAGATGGAACCGGTGAGACCTTGACCAAAAGAAAGCGTAGCGAGTGAAAGCACTCCTACCAAGGCAAGAAGTTGTTTCATGAATAAGAACCCCAAAACGAGCGAGGTTTAGTCCCGCGCTCAAGATTGGGAACATTGTAACACATGATTAGAAGGACAAGCGAAGCTGGAGTTCGACGAGGCGGTTGGCTGCCGCTCCACCACCCCCGCCACCACCACCGGGGCCACCACCACCGGGCCGGGGGCCGAAGCCTCCGCCGAGTTGGGTGGAGATGCCGAACAGGGGCGAACCGAGGTTACCGCCGGGCTGAGAGGGGTTGACGTTGTTGAGCAGGTTACGCGCTTGGACGGAGACGGTCATGTTGTAGCGTTTGCCAGAGGACGCGCCGCCGAACATCCCACCGGGGCCGCCGGGACGACCCCCGCCCATTCCGGGAGGAGGTCCGCCGCCACCGGGACGGCCGCCACCCATGCCGGGCGGCATGCCGCCGTCGTTGATGCCGGATTCGCCGGTTTTGCCGAAGCCGAAGCTTTTGCCGGCGCGGAGGTTGATCGTGAACGAACCGGGACCGCGGCCGTAGTTGCGGGGAATGATCGAGTCGTTGGGGCCGGGCGCGAGGAGGAAGTTACCGAAAGAGGTGGACACGACGCCGGGGCCGCTGGAGGTCGTCGAAAAGGAAGGACGATCATTGAACTGGGTATCGAGATTGTTATCGCGACCGGTGGTGATATTGAACGGAGAACCGGTGGAGGCGATAACGAACGGGTTGAGGGAGACGCCCCATTTCGCGGTGACGCTGCCGCCCATGATGAAGCGGTGGCGAACATCGAAGGCCGAGTAGCTGTATTCGTTCCGGAGGTCGTAGTTGTCGGCGGGAAAGGAGCCGGCGCCGTCGGCGTCGCTTTTGGACTGACCCAAGAGATAGACGCCGAAGAGGCTGACGCGGCGGCTGAAGCGTGTATTGAAGTTGGTGATCAGCTGATTTTGGCGGGAGAAACCGGTGGACTCGTACTGGAAGAGATTGCCGATGGGTCCGTAAGGAAAGGCGCCGCCGACGGGCGCGTTGATATTCCGGGTGCGCAGCGTGTGCACACCGCGGCTGAAGACGTAGTTAACGGCGACCGAAGTATTTTTGGGCAACTGACGGTCGATGCCGACGGAGGTTTGAATCTGGTAGGGCGTGCGGATATCGCCGTAGAGGCTGCGGATGGTTGACTGGGTTTGGAATTGGCCGAGACTGGAGAGCGACGGAACGTTGGGATAGAAATCTGGATCCCGGACGATGTAATTCACTTGATTGGTGCCGTTGAAGCGGAGGCTCTGCAGCGTGAGGCTGTCGTTGAGGCGATCGTAGAAGATGCCGGTTCCGACGCGGAGGACGCTTTTGGCGGGCTTGGAGCCTTTGGCGTCAACGCCCCAGGTGAGGCCAATGCGCGGCGCGAAGTTGTTGTGGTTAGCGATGTTGGTTTGGTCTTCCCAACGGATGCCGGAGCTGAAGGTGAGATTGGGGCGGATGCGCCAGTCGTCGGCGAGGAAGAGGCCGACGTCGGTTTGATTGACGGACGCCAGAGCGTTGCCGCCGTTGATCGTGAACTGGGTAGCACCGCCTCCGAGAGCGCGGATTTGCGCGGCGTTGAGACCTTGTTGCTGGTAGAGCAGGGTGCGGCGATAGCGTTCAAGCGAGGTGAACTGCACGCCGTTGAGGACGCCGCCGCCGAAGGTGAATGTTCCGCCGAAATTGTTGGGCGAGATATCGGCGTTGGAGCCGGACCGGATGCGACCTCCGAACTTGACACTGTGGCGGCCCTTCACGATGGTCGTAAGATTCTGGACTTCGGCGCGCTTGGTGACTTGGCTGGCTTGGCCGACCTGGACTCCGCCGCCGCTGAAGGCTTCGAGGACTTCGAGCGCAGGAAGGGCGTTGTTGCCATTTTGGCGGGTGTTGGAGTGGTTGTACTGGAGGCGGGTCTCGTTGATCATCGACGCGCTGAGGATGGAGGTTTCGGTGAGTTGCACGGTGTGGTCGGTATCTTGCGTGGAAAAGGCGCGGGAGGCGAGGGCGAGTTGGCCGACGCCGCTGCGATCGTTTTTGATGGGCGAGAAGTTGTAACGACCGACGAGGGTGTGCTTGTCGCTGAGGGCGTAGTCGACACGGCTCCCGAAGTTATAGCGGGTTTGGGGGGTGACGACGCCTTCCTGCACGCGGAGAGGCTGTAGGGCGGAATCGAGGATGGTGGCGTTGATGACCGCGTTTTCTTCGACATTCCGGCCTTCCATGTCGAAGCCGAAGGAGGCGCGTTTGTTGATGGGTCCACTGAGCCGGCCGCCGAAGAGGCGGGACTGGTAGGGGGCTTTATTGGCCGAGAAGGGGTTCCGCGAATTGAACGATTGGTCGGAGAAGTTGAAGAAAGCATCGCCACGGAACTTGTCGGTACCGGGCTTCGTGAGAATCTCGATGCGGCCGAAGCCGATGCGATCAAATTCGGCGGAGTAGGGGTTCTGATTGACGCGGATTTCGCGGATGGAGGACTTGGGCGGGATGCGGCCTCCGGTGAAGCCGTCAATGAAGATCTGGCCGCCGTTGGGCCCGGCACCAGGGCCGGCGAGGGCTTGCAGTTCCTGGGCGAGTTGGTCGGGGTCGTCGGAGAGGGCTTTCAACTCCTCGGCACGCAGGATGAGGGCTCCGGCGTTTTGCTGGGCATCGGTGGTGACGGCACCTTGCTCGTCTTCGACTTTTAGAGTTTGGGCGTCGGTGGCCAAGGTGAGACGGATGTCGAGAGCTGAGGGGCCGGAGACCGAGACCCCGGCGGTTGAATAGAGGGCGAAGCCAGGCTTTTGGACGCGGACGGTGTAGGTTCCGGCTTGGACGACCTTGAATTCGTACAAGCCTTGTTCATCGGTGGTTTGACGAAGGTCGCGGGCACCGGCCTTGCGGAGGGTGACGATAGCGCCGGGGACAGTGGCATCAGAGGGGTCGGTGACGCGGCCTTTGATGTTGGAAACTTGCGCGGAAAGCGCTTGGAGCAAAAATAGACACACGAATAGTAGGCGAGTCATGAAGAGGTTCTCGTTAGTGGGTTCGTTTCGTTGTTACTGGATGCCGGGCATGCCCATGATGGCGTCGAGGCCACCGGCACCGCCGCCCATACCGCCCATGCCACCGCGCATAGCGCCGGCCGCACCGGCTTGGGCTTGAGCGGAGAGCATGGTAAGAATGCGTTCGGCACCACCGACTACGGTGATGGCGATGAGGCGGTCTGGTTTGTCAGTCGGGGTGCTGGCAATCATGATGGTGTCGCCGACCACGAGGTCAGCGAAGGAGACGGCGGGGAGGCGTTCGATCATCTGGGAGGGATCAAAGCCTCCGGGAGGACGCATGCCAGCGGGTGGGCCACCGGCTGAGGGGGCACCGGGGGGGCGGCCCATACCACCGGGAGGGCCGCCGGCCATGCCACCGCCAGGGCCGCCCATGCCGCCGAAGTTCGGCATTTTCTTGACGGTGGTGTCGGCAGATAGTTGAATCACCATCGGCTTGCTGGTCTGCCAATCTTTGACGGTTACTTCCTTAGTTTCGGCGTTAATCCCGGTGATGACCCCGGCGGCGGAGCGGAAGGTACCGTAGATGATTCGTTCGGCGGCAACGGTGGCACCGTCTTCGCTTTTTACGCCCATGGCCCGAAGTTGGTCCCCTTTTTTGACTTCGCTGAGCTTGCTGGGCTGGGCGCTGGAATATTTTACAGAGTCCTTGGCGTAGCGCTTGACATCGGTCTTTTCGGCGAGGGTAACCTTGACGGGTTTGGTGCCTTCCGGGCCCCGAACCAGGACGGTGATCGAGTTGGTGGCCGGGTCGACCTTGTCGACGAGGCCAGAGATGCCGCGCTTCGTCCATTCGGCGGTTTCGGCCTGGTTCTTCTGGGTGATCTCGCGGGAGCTCATTAACACAATGCTCTCGGCGGAGAAATCAGTACCGGTCTGGGCACCGCGGAGGAGGACGCGGTCGCCGGAGGCCAAGTCATCAATGGAAACCGTTTGGGCACCGCTTAAGTCTTTGGCGCCGGGGGCGACCTTACGAATGGTCGCCTTTTCAGTGAGGCCGACTTTGAGCACTTCACCCTTGTCAGTTTTTACTTCCAGGGTGGGGACGGTGGATTGGACGGTGCCGAGGACGCGGGCTTGTTGGCCGAAGGCCGCGGCGGCGAGAACGAGGGAAAGTAGGAATCGGAACGTAAGTTGCATCACAGTCTCTTACGTATGATGACGACAAACGTTCGCCCCGTCAGTTTAAGTTTTGTAAACTACGGTAATTACTTGATCTCTTTGCTCGAAGCGGTGGCGGGTTCCGGGCCCCAGTTCTCGCGGATGACCATGGTTTGATCGGAGAAGAAGCTGCGGCGGCCGCTTCCGTTGTAGGATTCGGGGGTTACGGTAAGGGTGTAACCTCCGGGCGTGCCCTGCATTTGGAAGTTAAATCCGCCTTTTCTGCCGATGGCGAGGTCGCCGGGAATGAGGTCCGAGGCGGCGGGACTCGGCTGACCGCTGGCGGGCGGGCCAAGCTCTTGCAGGGTGACCGCGTAGCGCCCGAATTGGCTCTGGTACTGAGCCTGAGTGGTATGGATCGTCCCGACCATGCGCGTGGCCGAGATTTCGTTGGCCAGCATTTTGGACTGGTTGTACTTCGGCACGGCGATTGCCAGGATGACGAAGATGATGGCAACAACGATCATCAATTCCATCAGGGTGAAGCCTCGGCGGCTGATTCGACGGTTACGGGCGGCTAGGGTACGCATACGGTTTCATTATCGTATGACGGAGGGTTAAGGATGTGCGTGCAGGGATTTGCAAGAATTGTGAGATGCGAACAATTTTTCTGGTTGGGTTGCTGGTGGCGAACGCATGGGCGCAACCGGATTTAATTGCGGGGGCGACGTGGAGCCATCCGCAGCCGCAGAATCTGCAAACGGTGAGTGCGGAGGGGAGCCCGGGCGGCTTCGCGACGGCGCTACGAGCGACGACGACGGCCGTAACGCCGGGCCAACCTTGGAGCCCGCAGCTTTCGCTGGTGATTCCGGGCGAGACACGCGCCGGGCAGTCGGTGCGGTTCCGGTTCTGGGCGCGGTCGGCCAGCGGCAGCCGGGTGGGGTTGATTCACGAGTTGAACGCGGCACCGAATACGAAAGCACTCGATATGCTGGTGCGGCTGACGCCGGAGTGGAAGGAGTTTGCGTTTGCGTACCCGGCATTGGCGTTTGGCGCTCGGACGGCGGCGATGCGAGTGCGGCTGGGTTTGGATATCGGTTCGGTGGAGTTTGCCGGTTGGCGCCTCGAGGATTGGAGCGGCGAGACGACAGTGCCGCCGACCATCGGCTTTGATCCGTACGGTGGCCAAGTGGTGGACGACAGTTGGCGGGAGCCGGCGCAGGAGCGAATTCGGCAGATTCGGATGGGCGGGTTGCGGGTGAAGGTGGTGGATGCCGAAGGTTTGCCGATCCACTTGGCGAAGGTGGAGGTGGAGCAGTTGCGGCATAGCTTCCGCTTCGGAACCGCGATTGCCGATGGGCCGTTGTTTGCGAACAGCGCGGATGGGGAGAAGTACCGGGCGACGATTCGCCGGCTGTTCAACTATGCGGTGCCCGAGAATGCGACGAAGTGGAATTTCCAGAACGGCAACGGATGGGCGACCGCGTCCCGGATGCTGGATTGGTGCGCGGAGAATGGGCTGCCGGTGCGCGGCCATAATCTTTTTTGGCCGTCCTATCAATACCTGCCGACGACGGTGCGGGATTTGCGCGGGCAGGCTTTGCGGGACGCGATTGAGATGCGGGTGAAGGACGCGACTTCGCGGACGCTAGGGAGAGTGGTGCTGTGGGACGTGATCAACGAAGCGGTAACCAATACCGAAGTGATCCGCGACGGAGGCCGCGATCTGCTGTGGAAACCGTTTCAGTGGGCGCGCGAGATTGACCCCGCAGTGGGCCTCGTCTATAACGACTACAACATTTCGAACGTGCGGGCGGGAGCGAGCGATCCGCAGCGGCAAGGGATTATGCGGGTGATCCGCGAGATGATCGACAACGGAGCGCCGATTACGATGCTGGGCGACCAGGGGCATATGAATGTTCCCCTGACGCCGATTCCGCGGGTGCTCGAGACGTGGGTTGAACTGGGACAGTTCGGGTTGCCGCTGGAAATCACGGAGTTCGACGTGGTGTTGGGTGGGATTCGGGATGAAGAGGCGCAAGGCAAATATCTAGCCGACTATATGACGGCGGCGTTTTCTTATCCGGAAATGAAGAGCTTCCTGCTGTGGGGTTTTTGGGATGGGGCCCATTGGCTGGCGGCGCAGGGCGGCGGGATGTATCGGCGGGACTGGTCGCCTCGGCCGATGGCGGAGGCCTATGAACGGCTGGTGCTGGGAGAGTGGTGGACTCGCGAAAAGGGTTTCACGGAGGATACCGGGGAGTGGTCGACGCGGGGGTTTCTGGGACGGCATCGGATTCGAGTGACGATCGGGGAAACGACGCGGACGGCGGAAGTGGACCTGACCGAGAGCGGCGACGCGGTGCAGGAAGTGGTTGTAGTGGCCACTCCCTGAGAATCCTGTCATCCTAGTAAGAACTTCTCGTGTCTTCATTCCGCTATAAATTATTCACTGCGATCGGACTCGCGGCCAGTTCGTTGCGAGCTCATAAGCTGCGTACGTTTCTGACCCTGCTCGGCATCATCATCGGCGTGACCAGCGTCGTGTTGGTGGGTGCGGCGATTGAAGGGCTGGGCAACTACGCTGAAATTACGACGTCGAAGGCGTTTGGCAGCGAGACGTACCTGATCGCGCAAATAGCCAACGTCGGGCGCTTGACGCGCAAGGAGCGAGCCGAAAAGCTGCGCGTCAATAAGCAAATCCGTGGTGAGGACGTTAGCTATCTCCGACTCACGACGGGCGATCAGATCTTGTATTCCCCTTACCGGACGCGCGTCGAAGACATCAAGCGCAATGAGACGACCTATGAAGGCGCGGCGATCCTCGGCGTAGCTGCGAACCTACCCGACATCCGCGACGTCGTGCTGACCGATGGGCGTTTTTTCACGGAGCAGGAGGAGGCAACGCGCCAGAACGTTTGCGTGATTGGCGACGAAGTGCGCGAGAAGCTGTTTGTTGGCGTCTCTCCGTTGGGCCGAAAGATTACGGTGCGCGGCATCGAATTTACAGTGCTGGGGGTGCAGGAGAAGCTAGGCAGCGCAGGTGGACGGTCGCAGGATAACTCGGTCTACATTGCTTCTGACGTTTTCACTCGACTCATCGGCCCGGCGAAGAACATTACGATTTTCGCCAGACCCCGTAAAGAATCGGGGCTGACGCTGGACCAGAGTCTGGACATTACCCGCGTTGCGCTGCGGACGAGATTCCGCACGCGTCCGGCGCAGGCCGATAATTTCGACTTTTTGACGCCGGATTCGATCCGGGCGTTTATCGATCAGATTCTGGGTTTGATCAAGGTGGTTGTCGTTCCGGTAACGATGATCTCTCTGGTGGTCGGCGGCATCGTGATCATGAACATCATGCTCGTTAGCGTGACCGAACGGACCCGTGAGATTGGCGTCCGCAAATCGCTCGGAGCGCGGCGGAGCGATATTTTGCTGCAGTTCCTGATTGAGTCGCTCATGATGTCGGTATTAGGGGGCATGATTGGGCTAGGCTTGGCCTATGTTCTGACGCTGGGACTTTCCATTGCCTTCGAAGCACCGCTCGAGATCACCGGAACGTATGTATTTTTGGCGATTTTCGTATCGAGCACAGTGGGCGTAATTTCGGGTTGGTATCCGGCATCGAAAGCCGCGAAATTGGACCCGGTCGAAGCATTGCGGGCGGAATAACACATGACAGTCGGAACCATTTCCTTTACTGAATCGATTTCAATGGCGTTGGACGCGGTTTGGACGAACCGTTTTCGATCGATGCTAACGATTCTTGGCATCGTGATCGGCATCACGACGGTGGTGACCGTGTCGAGCCTATTGACGGGTTTGCAGCAGGGCATCACGACGTTCTTTTCGGAGTTTGGACCGGACAACATTTTTATTGGGCGTTATTCGGGGGACCCGAATCAGGACCCGAAGGTGAACGAATTGCGGCGGCGGGTGGTGGGGCCGGAGTATGCGGAACTGATCAAGCGGCTGGTTCCATCAGTGGAAGAGACTAGCGTGACGATGTTCCTTCCGGGGATCATCGGCCGGAGCCCGATCACGGCCAAAGTGCCGGGGTTCGAATCGGATCAGGTGAGCATGCAGGGAGCTTCGGCCAGCGTGTTTATTACAAACCCGCGCAACTTCATCGCGGGAAGGCCGTTTACGCAGGAAGAAGATCAGCGGGCGGCTCGGGTGTGTTTGATTGGCCCTAAGCTGGCGTCGGCGCTGTTTCCGTCCGGGGGCGGCGTCGGGCAAGCGGTTACCGTAGCGGGGCAGGAGTACGCGATTATCGGGATTACCGAAGAGGCCAAGGGCAGCTTTTTCGGGGAGAATCCGATCGATCGACAGGTGACGATACCCTTATCGGTGGCGCGCTTGCGCTACCCGAGTATCGACCGATTTAGCGTGACAGCCAAGGCGTTGCCGGGGAGGCGGGACGATGCGTTTGAAGAGATCCGGGGGGTGATGCGCCGTTTTCGGAAGACGCCAACAGCGGCCGAGGACGACTTCTCGATTACGACGGCGGACCAGATCATCGCCCGGTTCAATTCGATCAACGGGCTGATCATCCTCGTCTCGACGGCGTTGTCGGGCTTGGGTTTGCTCGTCGGTGGCATTGGGGTGATGAACATCATGCTCGTGAGCGTGACCGAGCGGACCAAAGAGATTGGGACCCGGAAAGCGCTGGGGGCGCGACGTGGGGACATCGTACTGCAGTTTCTGACCGAGGCGGTTACGCTGACCGGCATCGGGGGGCTGTTGGGGATCATCATTTCGGTCCTGGTAACGCTGATTATCGGCAAGTTGGTGCCGGCGCTACCTAGCGTAGTTCCGATCTGGGCGATTGGAGTTGGCTTCGGAGTTAGCGTGGGGATTGGTCTCTTTTTCGGCGTGTGGCCGGCGTTCAAAGCTTCCCGGCTCGACCCGGTGGAAGCGCTGCGGTACGAGTAGCTATTGCACCCGTAGGCGAAAGGAAAGCGCGACCACGACGGCCTCCGGGGTCATCGTTACCCAGGGGACCTGAAAATCGCTGAGCCTGCGCTCGAACGGGAAATTCGGGCTAGGCGCTT
>Ga0163144_10010870_pt1 | contig 19336 bp, 18 predicted proteins | sample OliLak19BULKMAT1_FD_123175 | JGI IMG/M metagenome (GOLD analysis project Ga0163144, IMG submission 123175) | Freshwater microbial mat bacterial communities from Lake Vanda, McMurdo Dry Valleys, Antarctica - Oligotrophic Lake LV.19.BULKMAT1 | ecosystem: Environmental > Aquatic > Freshwater >... | reverse complement strand
GGCGGACGCATCCTCCGCGTTCACGATCTTGGTTCGAGTGTCGAGCATTTCCTTCTATTTTCCCTCAACTGGAGCCGAGCGGGAGATGACAAAAACAGGCCGGCCCGCCGAGTCGGTGATGATCTCCTCCGGGATAGTTTTCGTATCTGTAGGAAAAAACGTGAGTTCCGGGACGTGGGAGATATACCGGGCGCCGGGGGCGGTACCGACGTAGAGGTCATTTTTGCCTTGATTTAGCAGGTGCAAGGAGTCGAAAATGCCCCAATCGAGGATGTGATAAGGTCGCGGATCGCCTTTCAAACGAGCAGCGAGCGCGGTGGTGGCGCCGGACCATTCAACGGAAACTTCGCGCCGCAGGAGTTGGGCGTAGAAATGATTGATTTGAAACAGGTTAGCGACGACGATGGCGGCGAGCATCCAGCGCCGGAGAGGCAGGCAAGCGACCAACAGATGAGGAAGCGGCCATAGCAGAACCGTGTGATGAGGGCTGTTACCGGCATCCTTCAAACTGAACATGTAGCCATAACCGGCAATCGCGGCGAGCGCCATGGGGAGAGTCCGTTCCCTCATGAACGCTTCAACTGAATGAGTTCGGCGGCCTCTTTCGCGACGCGTTCCGAACCGACGGCGGTCATGCAACGGTGATCGATCGGGCAGTCGCGGAGGAGGCATGGACTGCACTCGACCTGCTCGCGGACGATGCGCGCGAACGGCCCGGTGGGGCCGGTGGCGACATGATCGGTGGCGCCGAAAACGGTGACGGTGGGAACGCCGAGCGATGCGGCGATGTGCATCGCGCCGGAGTCGTTTGTGAGGAAAGCAACGCAAGTGGAGGCGATGGCGATGAACTCGTCGAGTTTCGTTTCCCCGGCGAAATTGTGGGTTTTGAGCCCTTCGGAGGCGACGAGGTTTTTCACTTTTTCGCAGAGTTCGCGCTCATCGGCGGAGCCGAATACGGCCACGCCGGCGGCGTTTTGGAGAGCCAGTTCGGCGGCGGCGGCGGCGAAGCGTTCGGGGATCCAGCGCTTGGCCGTGCCGAAGGCCGCGCCGGGGCTGACCCCGATCCAGGGGCCTTCGAGTTTCTTCTGAATCAGGAGATTGTTGCCTTGGACGATTAAGTGAGGAATGCCGGGGATGCGAATGGCTTCGACGTTGGGAACGCGGTCGATGAGACCGGCGCGGCGCAGGAGTTCGAGATAGTAGAAGCGCTGATGGGCGGGGATTTCGCTGGGTTTTGGCGAAGTTATGGGGTCGGAGAGGAGCAAACCGCGGCCGTCGCGGGCATACCCGATACGAACGGGAATGCGAGCGGCCCAGACGAGGGCGGCGGCCTCGAAAGCGTTGGGAAGGAGGATGGCGCAATCGAAATTCATCTTTTTGAGCTGGCCGGCGAGCCGCCATTTTCCGGGCAGGTCTTTGGCGCCGCGCGCGAGGTTATAGGAGATGATGTCGTCGATGAGGGAGTTGTCGTAGAGTCCGGCGACCCAGGGGCGAGCAAGGAGAGTGATGCGGGCATCGGGAAAGCGGCGGCGAAGTTCCGCCAGCGCCGGGATGCACATGACGGCATCGCCGACCCAATTCGTGGCTCGAACCAAGATGCGATGGAACTCCATGCGTTAGAATTTGGCCATGACTGTGGAAGAGAAGGCTTTACTTCAGGAACAAGGTTACCTGATCGTGCGCGGCGTGATGGATGCCGCGTGGTTGGAGGAGTTGCGAATGGCGACCGGGCGTTTGTTGGAATTAGAAGGGGAGAATGCGGGCGGCGAGTTTCGGAAAGAGGTGGGGTCGGACCGGTTAGCGAATTTGGTGGATAAAGGCGAGTGTTTTCAGAGGCTGGTCTCGCACCCGCTATTGCTGGAGGCAGTGGAGGTGGTGTTGGGGCCGGATTGGAAATTGTCGAGTTTGAACTATCGGGCGGCATTGCCGGGAGATCAGAGTTTGCAGCCGTTGCATTGTGATATGGGTTTAGTGCCGGATTCATTGGGGAATGCCGTATTTAATTCGATTTGGATGTTGGACGACTTCACGACGGAGAATGGGCCGACGCGGTTTGTGCCGGGGTCCCATAAGTCGGGGCAGATTCCGCGGCAGGTATTGGCCGATGCGAATGCGCCGCATCCGGATGAGATGGTGGGGTTAGGAAAGGCGGGGGATGTTATTTTGACCAACGCGCATATGTGGCACGGGGGGACGGCGAATCGGACGACGGCGCCGCGGCGGTCGTTGCATGGTTTCTATGTGCGGGGGGATCAGCCGCAGCAGCAGTACCAGAAACAGTTACTGCGGCCGGAGACAGTAAATGGGTTGTCGCCCTTGTTGCGGCGGGTGTTAGCTTTGGATGATGAACGGAACGATGCGATTTCGTCAGTGGCCAGCGGAAAGAGCGGGTTTTTGAAATAGGATGGCGCTGAAGGCGGGAGACACTTTAGGGCCGTATACGGTAATTGCGCCGCTGGGCGAGGGCGGGATGGGCGAGGTGTATAAGGCCAAAGATCCGCGATTGGATCGCGTGGTGGCGATCAAGGTATCGAAGACCGAATTCACCGAATGGTTTGAGCGGGAAGCGCGGGCGGTGGCGGCGCTGAACCATCCGAACATCTGCCAAATATACGATGTTGGGCCGAATTACCTGGTGATGGAGTTTATTGAGGGCGTGACGCTCGCGGGGCCGATGGCGGTGGATAAGGCCTTGGGGTATGCGGGGCAGATTTTGGACGCGCTGGCGGCGGCGCATGCCAAGGGGATTGTTCATCGGGACTTAAAGCCGGCCAATATTCTGGTGACGAAGCAGGGAATTAAGCTGCTGGATTTTGGATTGGCGACGCAGTCGAAGGCGAAGCCGGCAACGGATGCGACGTTGACGGCGGCGCTATCGATGCAGGGTGAGATTGCCGGGACATTGCAGTACATGTCGCCGGAGCAGTTGCATGGCGGGGAGGTTGACGGGCGGAGCGACCTGTTTGCGTTTGGGTGTGTGTTGTATGAGTTGTTGAGTGGGCGGCGGGCGTTTGAGGGGAAGTCCGCGGCGAGCATAATTGCGGCTGTATTGGAGCGAGAGCCGGTGGCGCTGGATCTGCACCCGCCGTTGGAGCAGGTAATTCGGCGGGCGCTGGCGAAGGATGTCGAAGAGCGGTGGCAGACGGCGCGGGATTTGAAGGCGGGGTTGGCGTTGGCGGCGATGCCGGTGGGAGCCGCGACGGCGGTGGCGGCGCCTTCGCGGCGGTGGATGTTTGGGGCGATGGGCGCAGCCGGGGTGGCTGCCGCGGGGTGGTATCAGGCTTTGAAGCCCGGGACGGCGACGGGGGCGGAGATGTTGCGATTTGAGATTCCGTTGCCTGATGAAAAGGCGGCGGTTCGGGCGCTGGCGATCTCGCCGGATGAGCGGATGCTGGCATTTGTGCCGACGGGATTGGGCGCGGACCAATTGTGGCTGTACCGGTTTGCAACAGGGCAATCGGAGCGGGTGAGCAGTGTGGCGGCTGCACGATATCCGTTCTGGTCACCGGACAGCAGGCAGATAGCGTATTTTGCGGAGAACAAGTTGTGGCGGGTGGAGTTGGGAGCCGGGCGGCCGGTGGCGATTTGCGAAGCGGGAGTTGGAATGGGGGGGACATGGCACACCAGTGGGACGATTCTGTTTTCACCAGCTCCAGAAGCGGGTGGGAAGTTGCTGCGAGTTCCGGCGAGCGGTGGGATTCCGACTGCTGTAATGCAGACGAACGAGTCACTGGCGTTTCCGCAATTTGTTCCGGGGACGGAGCGGTTCTACTACCTCAAGGCCAGGGCCGGGACGTACCTGGGTTCGCTGAGCGCCCCGGAAGGGAAACAGATGTTGGAGAACGCCGGCTACGCGGCCTACGCGGAGCCGGGGGTGTTGGTTTATGAGTCGGGCGGGGCGTTGCTGGGTGTTCGGCTGGCAGGCGGGGAACCGGTGCAGATTGATGAGGCGGTGGGGCAGTTGCTGTCGTATCGTTTCGTGGCGGCGTCAAAGGGAGTAATCGCGCATGCGCGAGCGGGAGCGTCGCCATTGAAACGGTTGGTGTGGATGAACCGCGAAGGGCGCGTGTTGTCGGAGACCGGCCAACCGGCGGTGCGTACGGCGGTGAGACTGTCGCCTGATGGCACCCGGATGGTTTTTGTGATGGGGGATTTGAACGCGCGCCAGATCTGGGTGGCTGATTTGGCGAGGCAGACGGAATCGAGGCTGACGTTTCAGGCGAGAGAGGTGGCGCGGCCGGTGTGGTCGCCGGATGGGAAGCAGGTGGCCTACACCGAATTGAAGGATGGACGGCGGGCGATTTACCGAAAGGCTGCCGACGGCAGTGGGGAGGAAGTGCTTGTTGCGGGCGCGGAGGCTGATTTCGGGCACGTTCGGGACTGGTCTGGCGATGGCAAGAATCTCCTGGTGGAGAAAGGAACCCCGGCGACACTCTGGTTGGTCCCGATAAACGCAGAAGGGAAGCCGCATGTGCTGCCGAATTCCGCGCCGGGGGAGGTTGACGGGCATTTTTCGCCGATGGTGAATGGGGTGATCCGGTGGGTGGCGTACCAATCGACGGAGTCGGGGCGGGCGGAGATCTTTGTGAGAACGTTTTCGGCGGCGAATAAAGGGAAATGGCAGATTTCGATCGGGGGCGGCTCGGCGCCGCGGTGGCGGGCGGACGGGAGGGAGCTGTACTATTTTGCTCCGAACGGATCGCTGACGGCGGTGGATATTGGGGCGGGCGAGTCCTTTGTGCCGGGAAAGGCACGCGCGTTTCCGGTGTTGAGCGATTCGCGGGGCGGCGGCGTGACTGCCGATTACGATGTGGCGGGGGATGGGAAGCTGTTCGTGGTGAACCGGTTCATTGATGACGAGAAGAGCTCGCCGATTACGGTGACGATGAATTGGCAGGGGTTGTTTGCAGGGAAGTAGGGGGCTATTTCGGCAGGCGGGCGGGTTTTGATTTCGCCCACGCCGCGTTTGCCTTTCAGGCTTCGGATCTTGTAGGGCCCGAGTATCGTGCCGGAGAGGGCGGTTCCCCCAGGACGGCGTGGCTTCCTACCGGCGGGCGGCGAAGGTCCATGGATTCAGACTCGAAACGCCCGTTCCGTCGAAATCCGGCGTGTTGCGTGTTACGAGGATCATGCCATGGACGAGGGCCGTGCCAGCAATAAGTCCGTCGCGAACGGGTCGAGGGTCCGGCACATGGAGCCGCGCACTACGCAGGGCGACGGCGGTGTTGACAGGTAAGATTCGGCCGGCGAACGCAGGCATTACATAGTCGCTCAGCCAGACCCGAATCATCGCCCCCTGGGATCTGTCCCGGCGCTCCAGGAGAAGAACTCCGATTTCGAGTTCCTGGATTGTAATCGCGGACACGTAGAGGTCCGAGGCATCTACGCGTGCTGCCCACTTCACGACATGCTTATCGGCTTTGCCGGCGCGCACTTTTCTTAGCTCGGATACCACGTTGGTATCGAGAAGGTACATCAAGAGAGATCCGCTGGCTTCGGTAGATCGCGCGGAGCCGGAAGTTCAAGTTCGATTTCATCGATACCGGGCATTGCGAGGAGATCGGCAATCTTTGGTTGCCCGCCGCGAAGGCGCCGGTACTCGTCGAACCTTATAAGCACGTGGGCTGGTTTGCCACGATGCGTTATGAAAACCGGACCGTCGTTAGCGGCCTTTTTTGCACGGCTCGTATCCTGGTTAAACTCCCGACTGGAAATGGTTGTGCTGGCCAAGTTCATAACCTCCATGCTCTATGTAGATATGTTACTACATGGACTGGCCGGACACAACTCCGTGATGGGTAGTTCAGCTTCAGCGCGAACTGGACCTGGCGGGGTTCGTTCCGGGGCGGAAGAATGTGGCGACGAATGCGGTGTTTGCGGGGGAGGTTTGTTCGCTATCGACCGAGATTTTTGACCGTGGCGCAAAGATGCGGGAGTACGGGGCGACGCCGTCGTTACGTCAGTTCCTGTTGGTTTCGCACGCGAGATGAGGCGGGGCGCTGGCTGGTGCGGGACGTGAGGGGGTTGGAAGCGGAGTGCGCTTTTACGGGAATCGATTGTGCGGCGCCGATGGCGGCGATGGTGGGGTGATTGAGGGCTGCGCGGGTTTGGGTTTCGCGACGGAAGCGGGCGCGTTTGCCGAAGAAGGATTGAATTTCGAAGGGGCCGAGTTTTATGTGGGGGGCCAGGGTAAGCCCATTGTTCGTGGAACGAGAATAGCGGTGGAACTGATGCTGGAAAAACTGGCGGCGGGCGAATCGGAGGAGCAGCTTCTCCGGGCTCACGCACGATTGACGCGGGAGGCCATTCATGCGGCTCTGGCGTTTGCGGCTGGCGTTGTGTATCGGGTGGAGCGGGTTGCGTCTTGAAGTTGTTGGGCGACGAAAGTGTGGATGGGCCGATCGGCGATCGACTGCGCGCGGATGGCCAAGAGGTTCTTTTCGTGGCGGAGATGCGGCCGGAAATCCCCGATTCTGGAGTTCTGGAAGTGAGCCGCGATAAAGGGGCGTTGCGAATCCGGCGCGTCTAATTGGGGTTTGTACTTCTGAGGGTAAAAGGTATTTTGCGGCGGTTGGAGCTAGGATATCAATATGGTTGTGCGGCACATTCCGTGGATTTCGCCGGAGGAATATCTGGATCAGGAGGCTGTTTCCGACACCAGGCATATGTACTATGCGGGGTTGGTGACGGCAATGGCTGGTGGTTCAGTGGCGCATGGGACGATTGCGATGAACTTAGGCGTAGCGCTTCACGGCGCAACTCGAGGCCGACGGTGCCGGGTGTTAGGCAGCGACGTGCTTTTTCAGACTGGCTCAGGAGATATGTATGCGTATCCGGATGTGATGGTACTCTGCGGGCCGGTGGAGACCGTGCCGGGGCGGAAGCACGTGGTGACGAATCCTGTATTCGTGGCGGAAGTTTGTTCGCCCTCAACCGAGAATTTTGACCGTGGCGCAAAGATGCGGGAGTACCGGGCGACGCCGTCGTTACTGCAGTTCGTTTTGGTTTCGCAGGACGAGCCATGGGTTGAAATTCACACACGGGATGCGGCGGGGAACTGGGTGGTGCGGGACGTGACCGGGTTGGAAGCGGAGTGCGAGTTTACGGGAATTGAATGCAAGGTGCCGATGGCGGCGGTGTACGAAGGCGCGATGGAGATTTAATTCTGGATGGATTCGGCGGATTCGAACAGTCACGGGATGGCGCAGTGGCGGAACCAGTTTCTCGCTCCGGAGGCGGGTTGGACGAAGCTCTCGGTGAGCCATAGGTTGTAGCGGAGCCAGCCGGTTGAGAGGAGGAGCCGGGGTGAAGGGCGAGTACACGAACTTCATCATTGGCATTGAATTCGACGTCGATGCAGGCGACCGATCCATCCGGGGAGGTTCCGATGGCTGTGAAGAAAACGAGGCCATCGTTCGCGGCTTTTTTGGCGCGGCTCAGATCTTTATTGCTGCCTTTGGCTCGGATGGGTCAGGCGGAGCAATTGGCGTTAGGATAGCAGTATGGCCGTGCGGCACATTCCGTGGATTTCGCCGGACGAGTTTCTCGACCAGGAAGCGCTTTCCGAGACGAAGCATACGTACTTTGCGGGCTTGGTGACGGCAATGGCCGGCGGGTCTTATGAGCATGGGCGGATAGCCGGGAACCTGTTAGGCGGGTTGTTTGCCGCACTTCGCGGCCGCGGGTGCGGAGTGGTCGGTAGCGACGTGATGTTTCAAACGGGATCGAAGGAGATGTACACGTATCCTGACGTGATGGTTATCTGTGGAGCGGTGGCGAAAGTGGCATCGCGCTCGACTGTTGTTACGAATCCGATCTTCTTGGCGGAGGTCCTCTCGCCAAGCACCGAGGGAATGGACCGCTGGGCGAAATCGCATGAGTACCGCGCTAGCCCGACTGTGCGTCAGTTCGCATTGATTTCGCAGGATAAGGCACTGATCGAATTACACACTCGTCATGAAGACGGGACGTGGCGCGTGAGTGAAGTCAGCGGGCTGACTGGTGACTGCGAATTTACGAGCTTGGATTGTAAGGTTCCGATGGCGTTGTTGTACGAAGGCGTGCTGGGGGCTGACGGTCTCTCTAGCTAGCAGTTGGATTTCGGCGGGAACTGCTATAACGACATGACGGCGATGGGGGCGGTGCGGGTACCGGAAGAGTTGTCCGTGGTTGGTTTTGACGATTTGTCGATCGCGCCGTTTTTGGCGCCGCCGTTGACGACGATTCGGCAGCCGGGGGCGGAGATGGGGCGGCGGGCGGCGGAGATTTTGATGGAGTTACTGGAAGGAAAGGAACGGGAGGCGCAGATTGCAGTACCGGGGGAGTTAGTGATCCGGGAATCGACGGCGTCGCCTCGATAGGATTTTATGAATAAGCCATTGGAAATGGGCATTGTTGGCATTGGACGTATGGGCTGGGTTCATGCGCGACACCTGCTGGAGTTGGAACGTGAGGACGGGGTTAGCCGGTTGGCCGCAGTGGTGGATATCGACACGGCGAAGACGGCACGTTTCGCGGCGGAGACCGGTTGTACGGCGCCGCTGTTTTCTTCTATTGAGGAGTACATGGCGGCGGGAGTGTGCGCGGCCACGATGATTGTCACGCCGACGGAGAAGCATCGGGAACACGCGAGCGCACTGGTGAAGGCGGGGCATCGGGTGATTTTGGAAAAGCCTCTAACGGGGTCGTTGGACGGGGACATCGCGTTTTGCGCGGAGTTGGATAGAGATGCTCCGAACGCGGCGATGCTGGCGTTCCAGCGACGGTTTGACGGGGCGTTGGCGTATGGGCGGGAGTTGATGCAGAGCGGGGCGATTGGGCGGGTTTTCAAAATTTACTCGGCGCTGGAGGACTCCGGGCCGGCGCCGAACGGATATCAGAGCGACGGGATCTTGCCGGATATGTCCGTTCACAATGTCGATGAGATTTTATGGCTGACGGGGCGAATGCCGGACTGCGCGATGGCGGTGGGCTCGCGGGTTTATAGTCACGCGTTGACAACGTGCAAGGAAGATTTCGATGAAGCGATGCTGACGATGTGGTTCGGCGAGGATTTGCTGGCGCAGGTACAGGTCACGCGGAATCACGTGTCGGGGTATCGGGTGGAGACGGTGATTTACGGGGAGCAGGGGCAGATACAGATTGGCCATTTCGATCAGCGGCCGGGGGAGATTGTCGTGGAGGCGTTTGGACGGCGCGGGGCGGCGGAGTCGATTGCGCGGCGAGTGTTTCCTGGAGGGAAGGGTGGTCCGGGGGCGCCGGAGTTTGTTGACCGGTTTGGCCCGGCGTATAAGGCGGAAGCGGCGGCGTTCATTGATTGTTGCCGGCGAGGCGCGGCGTTTCCGACTTCGCACAATGACGGATTGCGGGCGCAAAAGGTGATTGCGGCGGGGATGCGGGGGGTGTTGACGAAGGCGAATGCCGCGGCGATTTGATTTAGGATTGAAGCATGGCTATTCGGCATATTCCGTGGCTTTCGCCGGATGAGTATTTAGACCGCGAAGCGGTTTCCGAGACGAAGCATATGTACTATGCCGGTGCGGTGACCGCGATGGCGGGTGGGTCGGTTGCGCATTGGACGATCTGCGGAAACCTGATTGCGGCGATTCATGCTGGATTGCGCGGGCGAGGCTGCAGGGTTGGGGGCAGCGACGTGCTATTTCGCACAGGATCCGGCGAGATGTTCACCTACCCGGATGTGGCGGTGATATGTGGGGCGGTGGAAACCGTACCAGGCCGTAAGCATGTGGTTACAAACCCGGTGTTCGTGGCGGAGGTGTGTTCGCCATCCACCGAGAGTAAGGATCGTGGGTCCAAGTTGCGGGAATACCGTGCGAGCCCGGCCTTGCGCCAGTTCATATTGGTTTCGCAGGATGAGCCGTGGGTTGAGGTTCATACGCGGGATGAGACTGGGAAATGGCATGTCGACGACGTTACCGGGTTGGACGCGGTGTGCGTTTTGACCGGAATTGACTGCGCGGTGCCGATGGCGGCGATCTATGAAGGCGCGCTGGAAGTTGAGGGGTAGGGTAGGCTGGATAGCGTGAGCACCAGTTTGCCTAACCCCCTCCTATCGATTCCTTTTGCGATTCCTTTTGACACGATCCGGGCGGAGCATGTTGAGCCCGCAATTCTAGAATTGATCGAAGAGGCGCGGGCGCGAATTGAGGCGATTGCCGCCTTCGACGGTCCGCGGACTTACGAGAATACAATGTTTGCGCTGGATCATGTCACCGAACCGCTGGATATCGCATTTGGCGTAGTGCGGCATTTGGAATCTGTGGCGACGTACCCGGAGTTGCGGGAGGCGCATAACGCGGCGCAGGGCCCGGCCAGTGAGTTCTATTCGAGCATTCGGCTGCACGGCGGGCTGTGGTTGGGGCTGAAAGCTTACGCGGAGACCGTCGAGGCGAAGGCGTTGACTGGGGTACGGGCCCGGCATTTGAAAAAGACACTGGAGGCGTTCCGGTTATCGGGCGCGGATTTGGACCCGGCGGGGAAGAAGCGGTCGGCGGAGATTGATCTTGAGCTGACGCAGTTGACGACGAAGTTTTCGGAAAATGTGTTGGACTCGACGAACGCGTTTGAACTGGTAATCGAGGACGAGGCGCGGCTGGCGGGGCTGCCGGCGAGCGCGGTGGCGGCGGCCAGGCAGAGCGCGGAGCAAAAGGGACTGTCCGGCTGGCGGTTCACATTGCAGGCGCCTTCGTATATGGCGGTGGTGACGTACATGGATGACCGGGCGACGCGGGAGACGATGTACCGGGCTTACGCGACGCGCGCCGCGAGCGGGAAGTACGACAATCGCGAGAACATTTTGAAGATTGTCGCGCTTCGGCAGGAGAAGGCGAAATTGCTTGGTTTTTCGCACTTTGCGGATTTGGTGCTGGTCGACCGGATGGCTAAAACGGGAGAGGCGGCCGAGACGTTTCTGGCCGAGCTGCGAACAAAGACCGAGGCATTCTTCGAACGGGAGAATGAACAACTGCGGGAGTATGCGGGAGAGGTGGAACTGGAGCCTTGGGACGTGGGTTACTACGCGGAGAAGCAGCGGTTGGCGCTTTACGATTTCAACGAAGAAGAGCTTCGGCCGTATTTCTCGCTGTCGAGTTCGATGGCGGGAATGTTCGCATTAACGGGGCGGCTGTTCAGTATACGAGTCTCGGAACGGCCGGATATGCCGGCGTGGGACAAGGACGTTCGGTACTTCGACATTTTCGACGCCGGCGGGGGTGAGCACCTGGCAAGTTTCTACGTGGACATGTATCCGCGGGAGAACAAGCGCGGCGGGGCGTGGATGGATGCGTTCTTAACCGGGATGGACGGCGCGCCGCATTTGGGGCTGATGTGCGGAAATCTGACGCCGCCGATAGGCGAGCAGCCGGCCCTGCTAACGCATCGGGACGTGGAAACGCTGTTCCATGAGTTCGGACATTTGCTGCACCATTCGCTTTCGCGGGTTCCGGTGCGGGATCTGGCAGGGACCAGTGTGCCATGGGATTTTGTCGAATTGCCGTCGCAGATTATGGAGAACTGGTGCTGGGAAAAGGAGGCGCTGGACCTCTTTGCGCACCACTACGAGACCGGCGAAGCGATTCCGCAGGAGTTGTTTGCGAAGATGTTGCGGGCGAGAACGTACCGGGCGGCGAGCGCGCAGATGCGGCAGTTGATTTTTTCGATGGTCGATCTGGCGCTGCACATGCGATATGACCCGGCTGTCGACGGGGACGTGATCGACTGGTCGCGGGAGTTGCTGCAGGCGTACTCGACGGGGAAGTTGCCGGCCGAGCACGCGATGCTGGCCAGCTTTACGCATCTGTTCTCCGGCCCGGTGGGGTATGCGGCTGGATACTACTCGTACAAGTGGGCGGAGGTGCTGGACGCGGACGCTTTCAGCCGTTTCCGGAAAGAAGGCGTTTTTAACGCGGACACGGGCCGGGCGTTCCGGGATTGCATTCTGGCGAAGGGCGACAGCGAGGATCCGGCGGAGCTTTACAGGCAGTTCATGGGTCGAAATCCGGACCCGAATGCGCTGCTGATTCGAAGCGGTCTCATGCCGGCGCCGTAGATGTTACAATTTTGCATAGATAATGCGGTGGCGAATCCCATATTCTGCAACCATCCGCTATTCTGAGGCGTCAGTACAATAGGGATCAGCAGTCCGATGACGACAACTCCGCTTCCATCATCAAACGACAACCTTCCGACAGATCCACTGGCGCCGGTGGACCACAGCGATTTGCATCTGCAGCGGTTGCTTGCGCCGGAGATTCCATGGCGGCGGCAATTTGTCACGAACATCAAGGAATTCTTCCGACCGACGGAGTTGCCTCCGTTAGAGGTGACTTCCAAACCGGTGAACGTGAAGGATATTTGGGGCCAGTCGGGCGGGAATGAGCGGACGGCTGGATTGTCGTCGCTCCTTGTTCACGGCGGCTTGGTCGCGCTGTTGTTTTTGATCGGGACGAATGAAACGGTGCAGAAGGTGGCGAAGGATGTGATCCATCTGACGGCGCCGGACTTGGCGGCTTATCAGCCGAAAGCGGCACCGCAGCAGAAAACGATGGGCGGTGGCGGCGGGGGCGGAAATCTCTCCCCGCTGAATGCAAGTAAAGGCAAGCTGCCGAAGATCGCGAAACAGTTCGTGCCGCCGAGCGCGGTGGTACTAAACGAGAATCCGAAGTTGATTATGGAACCATCGATCGAAGTGCCGCCGAATGCGGTGCTGCCGACGGTGGCGTTGAATACTTTGGGCGATCCGATGGGTCTAGGAAAGATTCCTTCGAACGGACCGGGATCGGGCGCGGGAATCGGTTCGGGTAAGGGTGGCGGCGTAGGTTCAGGGAGTGGGCGCGGTGTCGGACCGGGTTCCGGCGGCGGAATCGGTGGCGGCGCGTATCGGATTGGCGGCGGCGTATCGGCACCGGCGGTTTTGGCGAAAGTGGAGCCGGAGTACTCGGAAGAGGCGCGGAAGGCGAAATTCCAGGGAACCGTGATGCTCTACATCGAAGTGGACGAAAACGGTAAGCCCAAGAACTTGCGCGTCGTGCGGGCGTTGGGGCTTGGCTTGGATGAAAAAGCGATTGAAGCTGTTTCGCGCTGGAAGTTCCGTCCCGGATTTAAGGATGGCAAAGCGGTTACGGTAGCGGCGACGGTAGAAGTGAATTTCCGGTTGTTGTAGATTTCCCTCCCGCAAAAACCCGACGCCCCGTGCAGCAATACACGGGGCGTCGGGTTTCTTGCGGCGTCGCCAGCAGGATTTAAATTGTCATAGATACCTGCGCAACTTATTCCAAATGCAGGAACGGGTTTGTCCTTGGGAGCGTCGGTACCGCCAAGGATTCCCACCCTCTATGAACACACCCCCATCCTCAAATCCAGAATCACGGGCTGAGCCTGTCGTTCCTGGACTTCTCGCGCCAGAAATTCCGTGGCGGCGGCAGTTTGCCGCGAATGTGAGGGACTTGATCAGTCCGGCGCAATTGCCGCCGTTGGAACTAACTTCGACACCGGTCGCAGTAAAGGATATTTGGGGCCAATCCGCCGGGAATGAGCGAACGGCGGGGTTTACATCGCTGCTGGTGCATGGCGGAGTGATCGCGTCGCTGTTTCTGATTGGGACGAACGAAACTGTGAAACAGATCGCGCGGAATGCGGTGCACCTGGCTACGCCGGACTTGAGCGAATTTGTGTTGAAGCCGCAACCAATGCAGGGCGGGGGCGGCGGGGGGAACTTGTCGGATCTCGACGCCAGCAAGGGCAAACTGCCGAAGATTGCCAAACAGTTTGTGCCGCCGACGGCGGTGGTGTTGAACGAGAACCCCAAGTTGATCATGGAGATGTCGATCGAAGTGCCTGCAAACGCGGTGTTGCCGACGGTGGCATTGAACACGCCAGGCGATCCGATGGGATTGGGCCGCATTCCTTCGAACGGGCAGGGGCCGGAGGCGGGAATTGGAAATGGCAGGCGGGGAGGGGTGGGTCCGGGCGACGGACCGGGCGTTGGGCGCGGAACGCGCGGTGGAATTGGAGACGGCGCGTTTCGCATTGGCGGCGGCGTCTCGGCTCCGGCGGTGCTGGCGACGGTGGAACCGGAGTATTCCGAAGAGGCGCGGCGGGCAAAGTTCCAGGGGACGGTAACGCTTTATATCGAAGTGGATGAGCACGGCAAACCGAAGAATCTGCGGGTGATGAATTCATTGGGACTGGGATTGGACGAAAAGGCGTTGGAAGCCGTGTCGAAATGGAAGTTTAAGCCGGGGCGGAAGGACGGCGTACCGGTTACAGTCGCGGCGACCGTGGAAGTGAATTTCCGGCTGTTGTAGTGGTCCTGATATAAAAAACACAAAGCCCCACGTGGAAGTGCGTGGGGCTTTGTGTTTTTGTCCCCCTATCCGAGCGCCGCCAATAGTAGAATATGGGAGTACTCATCTACATTCCCGCCTCACCGGGCGGGGCCAAAAAACCCGCAAACAATGCTCAAACTCAAGGTTGAAAACCAAGCAGATCTCGATCCGCAGGAAACTGGGGAATGGCTGGAGGCGCTGGATCAGATAATTGACCAAGCCGGGCCGGAACGGGCCAAATACCTACTGGCGGCGTTAGTTCGAAAGGCGGGCGTGAGCGGCGTGGAATCGCCCATCACAATGGTTGGCCCGTATGTGAACACGATCGCCAAAGAAGAAGAGTTGCCGTATCCGGGCGACCTGGCGCTGGAGAAGCGACTGCGGGCGCTGGTGCGGTGGAACGCGCTGGCGATGGTAGTACGCGCCAATAAATACGACGCCGGTATCGGCGGACATATTGCCACGTTTGCTTCGCAAGCGACGCTTATTGAAGTGGCGCAGAACCACTTCTTCCGGGCCTCCATTCAGGGCGAGGCGGGCGACCTGGTTTATTTCCAGGGTCATGCTTCACCGGGCCAATATTCACGGGCCTTCCTGGAAGGCCGGCTGAGCGAGACGCAGCTCGAAAATTTCCGCCATGAGTTACGGGATACGCCGGGGCTGAGTTCCTATCCTCACCCGTGGCTGATGCGTGATTTCTGGCAGTTCCCGACGGTGTCGATGGGGCTGGGGCCGATTAATTCCATTTACCAGGCGCGGTTCATGCGGTATCTGGAAAACCGATCGATGATCGCCAAGACGGACCGGCGCGTTTGGGCGTATTTGGGCGACGGCGAGATGGACGAGCCGGAATCTTACGGCGCCATTCGCATTGCCACGAGCGAGAAACTCGACAATCTGGTTTGGATCATCAACTGCAATTTGCAGCGGCTGGACGGGCCGGTGCGAGGCAATGGCAGCGTGGTGAGGGAACTGGAAGGTCTGTTCCGCGGCGCGGGTTGGAATGTGATCAAGCTGCTGTGGGGTTCGGAGTGGGACGTATTGTTGGAACGGGATAAGACCGGCCTGTTAGTACAGCGCATGGAAGAGTGCGTGGACGGCGAGTTCCAGAACTTTAAGGCCAAGGGCGGCGCTTACATCCGGCAGGAGTTCTTCGGCAAATATCCGGAACTGTTGGAACTGGTGAAGGACATGAGCGACGACGACCTGGGCCGGTTGCGGCGCGGCGGCCATGATCCGCAGAAAATTTACAACGCCTATAACCTTGCGATGAAGCAGAACGGGAAGCCGACGGTGATCCTGGCCAAGACCATCAAAGGTTATGGCATGGGTGATGCCGGCGAAGCGCGCAATTTCACGCATCAGCAGAAGAAACTGGACGAGGCGCAATTGCTGTATGTGCGAAACCGGTTCAACGTGCCGATCAGCGATGAGCAGGCGGGCAAATGCGGGTTCCTGCGACCGGCGGAAGATACACCGGAGATGCAGTATCTGCATGCGCGGCGCAAGGAATTGGGCGGCTACATTCCGTCCCGGACGCCAGCGGCGATTACGCTGAAGGCGCCGCCACTGGATAATTTCAAAGACGCGTTGGCCGGATCGGGCGGACGCGAATTGTCGACGACGATGGCGTTTGTCCGCATCTTGACGATACTGCTGAAGGACGCGGAACTCGGCAAGTATGTGGTGCCGATTATCCCCGACGAAGCCCGGACATTCGGCATGGACTCGCTGTTCCGGCAGGTGGGGATTTACGCGGCGCACGGGCAGTTGTATAAGCCGGTGGACGCGGACATGTTCCTGTATTACCACGAATCGACGAGCGGGCAGATTCTGGAAGAGGGGATTACCGAGGCGGGCTCAATGGGCTCGTTTACAGCGGCGGGAACGGCGTATGCGAACTACGGCGTGCCGATGATTCCGTTCTACACCTATTACTCGATGTTCGGGTTCCAGCGCGTGGGCGACTTGGCGTGGGCGTTTGCGGATTCGCGCGGCAAGGGCTTCCTGATGGGCGCGACGGCAGGGCGGACGACGCTCTCAGGAGAAGGCCTGCAGCACCAGGACGGCCATAGTCTGGTGCTGTCGAGCACCGTTCCGACCTGTCATTCCTATGACCCGGCGTTTGCTTACGAGATCGCCGTGATTGTGCAAGAAGGCATCAAGCGGATGTATGAGCTGAACGAAGACCGGTTCTACTACCTGACAATTTCCAACGACGATTACGCGCATCCGGCAATGCCGGGCGAGGTCCGTGACGGGATTCTGCGCGGGTTGTACAAGTACCGTGGGGCCGACAATGGGCAGCCGCAGGCGTTGCTCTTCGGCAGCGGTGCGATCTTTAACGAAGCGGCCAAAGCGCAGGAGATTCTGCGCGACAAGTTTGGGGTGGCCACGGACCTTTACAGCGCCACCAGCTACAACGAACTGCGCCGGGATTGCCTGGAAGTGGAGCGTTGGAACCGGTTGCATCCGGCCGAGGCGTTGCGGACCTCCTATCTGGACTGGATGCTGAATGGGTCGACGTTGCCGATTGTTGCGGCGAGCGACTACATGAAGATTGTCTCGGACCAGATTGCGCCCTGGGTGCCGGGCCGGCTAACGTCGCTGGGCACGGATGGATTCGGCCGTAGCGACAACCGGCAGCATCTGCGCAAGCACTTCGAAGTGGATGCGGCGGCGATTGTTGCGGCGACACTTTCGCGGTTGGCGCGAGATGGCCAATTCGACGCGGCGCGCGCGGCAGCGGCGATCGTGGACCTTGGGTTAAACCCGGAGAGTTTGGATCCGGCGCAGGCGTAGCTTGCGACTGGCGCTCTTAGCAATTTCAGTGGCGGCGTTTTCCGGGGAAGCGCCGCTTCGGATCTTGTTTCTGGGCAATAGCTACACCTATTACAACCACTTGGCGGGACTGGTGGAAGGGATGGCGCGGGCGGCGACCGGCCGGCCGGTGGAGACCGGTTTTGTCACCCAGGGCGGGGCCACGCTGGAACGGGTTTATGCGAGCACCAACGCGCTGGAAGTGCTGCGTTCGTCGCGGTGGGACATGGTGGTGCTGCAGGAACACGGCGGATTGGGGCTGAATCAGCACAACGGGGATTTGGTGGTGAACGATCCAGCCGGCTTTTTTACCTGGGCGCGAGTATGGGATGCCGAGATTCGGGCGCAGGGGGCGCGGACGGTGTTCCTGAATACGTGGGCGAGGCGGGGGCGCGGGGAGCATCAGCCGCATTTGGATTGGGCTTATGCGACGATTGCGCGGGAGTTGGGGGCGGGGCTAATTCCGGTGGGAACGGCGTTTCAGAGAGTGTCCGGCATTGAGTTGTTCCAGCCGGATGGGACGCATCCTTCGGAAGCGGGATCGTATTTGGCGGCCTGCGCGGCGGTGGAGATTTTGACGGCGCGCGGCTGTGCGGGCGCGCCGGCGGAGATTTTTGGCGTGCCGATGGATAATCGTCTGGGGCGTTTGCGGGAGGAGCGAGGCACGATTGTCCGGCTTCCGACGGAGACGGCGGCGGCGTTACAGACGGCGGCGTTGGCGGCGGTGGAGGAACTTCGAGGGCAGGGCGGCTATTGGCGGTTAGCACGGCCATTTTTTGCCGGCGAGGAACGGCCGGCGCCGGGGCATTCAACGGCACGGTGGGAGGGGCGCTGGACGGGGAGCACCTGGGCGTACGGACGCAAGGCGAATGTAACGTTGCAATTGGCGACACAGGGCGGTGTGTGCAGCGGTACATGGACGATAGCGGCGTTGGAACCGTTAACGCAGACGATGCTGCCGGTGGAGAACTGTACGTTGAGCCAGGACCAATTGCGGTTTGTGGTGGAGCCGCTATTCTTGAAACAGGAAGCGCACGAGGCGCGCGTGGACGGTGACCGGATGCAAGGCTTTGTCCGAATGCAATCCTTCACGCCGTATCATCGGCAATCCGGGACTTGGATGTTGCAAAGGGTGGCACAGTGATTCATATCCATGAGGCGGCAGTGCAGGCGCATCTGCCAATGGCGAAGGCCGTCGACTTGCTGGAAGCGGCGTTCAACGATTGGGCGGCGGGCCGGGCTTTCAATCAGCCGCGGCGGCGGATGATATTGCCGACAGGGGCCGTGTTGCATTCGCTGGCCGGTTACAACGAGAAGTATTTCGGGTCCAAGGTATATGCAACGCATCCCAAGCACGGTGCGTGGTTTCATTTCCTGCTGTACGATGCGGCGACGGCGCGCCCGCTGGCGCTGATAGAGGCGAACTGGCTGGGGCAGATCCGGACGGGGGCGGCGTCAGGTTTGGCGACGCGGCGGTTGGCCTGCGAGGGACCGGCGACGGTGGCAGTGTTAGGCAGCGGATTTCAGGCGCGGGGGCAATTGGAAGCGGTCCGGGCGGTGCGGGAAGTGACGCGGACATTGGTCTGGAGCCGGAAGAGGGAATCGGCGGAGAAGTTCGCGGCGGAGATGGGGGCGGAAGTGGCGGAGACCGCCGACGCGGCGGTGCAAGCGGCGTCGATCGTGGTGACGGCGACGTCGGCTAAGGATCCGCTGTTTGCGGCGTCCAGCGTGAGGCCGGGCACGCACATTTGCGCGGCGGGTTCGAATGCGGCGGGACGGCGGGAGTTGCCGGGCGAGTTGTTCGCGATGGCGTCGGCGATTGTGTCAGATTCGATAGAGCAGGCGCGGATGGAGGCGGGGGATTTGTTGTTGGGGCTGGATGAGGCCGGTTGGGCGCGTGTGGAGGAGTTGCGGGACGGCCGGGTGCGAAAAAACGAAGAGGAAATCACGGTTTTTAAGTCGGTGGGGTTGGGGCTGGAGGATGTAGCGGTGGCGGGGTGGGTTTACGAATCACTCCGCGGGTGAGGGGGCGGCGGCGGTTCGAGGATGTCGAGCAGTTCGATATCGAAAATCAGTACGGATTTAACGGGGATTTTGGGTTCCCGGCTTTTTTCGCCGGAGGCAAGTTGGCAGGGGATGAGCAGGCGGCGTTTTCCCCCGACGCGGAGGCC
>Ga0163144_10010867_pt1 | contig 19337 bp, 17 predicted proteins | sample OliLak19BULKMAT1_FD_123175 | JGI IMG/M metagenome (GOLD analysis project Ga0163144, IMG submission 123175) | Freshwater microbial mat bacterial communities from Lake Vanda, McMurdo Dry Valleys, Antarctica - Oligotrophic Lake LV.19.BULKMAT1 | ecosystem: Environmental > Aquatic > Freshwater >... | reverse complement strand
CTCCACGCAGTGGGGATAAGGGGGCTGGGGGGATAGGGGTGCTTTAAGCTGATAATTGACTTGAAAATGCTTATCCATTGAAATTTGAAAATCATTTGAATTCAAAATAGTTGTTCCATTATACTCATCCACGAAAAGATATGGGTAATGCTAAGCCTGTGGGGAAGGGGTTGTGGGGGTGGGGATAAAAAAGCCTTATCTTAACGGTATTGGGCTTTGAGCCATAGGCGGAACTTGATATGCGGATATACATCATAATGCCCCTAAACTGAAATGAACCTAACCCGCATGGATGCGAGATATGGCATGGACGGCATTTTCGACACCATTTTCGGCGCGGAGTTTTGTGCCTAACTGGGTGGCATTTTCCTTAATAGCAGGCGATTTCACCAGCGTATTTATTATCTTTGCCAATTTATCCGATGTCAGTTTATGACGCATTATCGGCTTTGCACCCACACCCATTTCATACACACGCCCACCCCAATACGGTTGGTCTGCCATGTGAGCCACCACCCCCGATGGCACGCCCGCCCGCAACCCCGCCGCCGTTGTGCCTGCCCCACCATGATGAATCACCGCCCCCATGCGCGGGAATAACCATTCGTGCGGTGCGCCATCCAACAAAAAGACCGATGATGGCAATTTATCGGCAGTTAGCCCCGCCCACCCGCTATAAATAATGCCCCGTTGCCCCGTTTTATCCAGCGCATCAATCATCAGGCGCGTGGTAGCTTGTGGGTCTTTGCTAGACATACTGCCAAACCCGATATACACGGGTGCATCGCCCTCTGCCAAAAATTGCGCCAATGCGGGTGACGGGGCATAATCGGCGGGGATTGTGTCTATCCAATAGCCTGTCACAAATGTTTTATCATGCCAGCGTGGGTCTGGTGGCATAACCAATTGGCTCACCCCATATAACACGGAGACACTTGTCCATTCGCGCAAGTAATCCCGATATGTCCACACTGAACATCCCCGCGTGACCCCATACCAATGAGTAAATGCCTCATGAAACACTATCTCCCTCGCTATTGTGAATACTATCACAATTTATTGTAGCATATTTTTCTATCAGTGGGTGTGCTATTATCACCGATAAAATATGGTATGTAACGATAAAAAAGGCAGATACGCATGAAAATTTATACCAAAACGGGTGATATGGGGCAAACATCCCTCTTTTCTGGCGGGCGTGTGATGAAAGACGACCTCCGTGTGGAGGCGTATGGCACAGTGGATGAACTGAATTCCACACTCGGACTCATTCGCACCTACGAATTACCCGCAGACCTCACTGCATGGCTGATAGATGTGCAAAATACGCTGTTTGTGGTGGGTGCAGACCTCGCCACGCCGTTGGATAGCTCCCCTACATGGCTGGTACGTCTGGATGATGCGCCCACCCAACGCCTTGAGGGGTGGATAGATACGATGGACGAAAGCCTGCCAAAAATCACGGCATTTATTTTGCCCGGTGGGCATCCTGCGGGGGCGCATACGCATATCGCCCGTACCATCGCACGGCGGGCAGAACGGTTATGCGTGTCTGCCCATCAAACCACGCCGATTAACCCACTAGTGATTATTTATCTCAATCGCCTATCCGACTTTTTATTCACCCTCGCCCGCCAAATTAATCAGCATTTTGGCATGGATGAAACCCAATGGCGTGTGCGCTAAATAAGATGCAATAATATGATAATCATCGGCTATGGATGTGATATACGGCTTGTCCGTAGTTCATTTCGATAATTTACCCCGCCATCGGTTAAAACCGATGGCGGAAACAATGGGCGATTTTTGTGCTTCACTTATGGGTAATGATAAGCCCCACAGGGGTGGAGAGGGGGCTAAAACGCATCCTAGAATGGTTTTCTCCCCCTTTCCTCACTCGGTGGGGATAAGGGGGCGGGGGAATAGGGGCTGTTTTAAGACTGGCGTGCGGTTATTTCAGGAAAATAACAAGTTGACACTCAAATTGGTGAGCAGTGTGGGTTTTAGCAATGGCGTGCTGGCGGTGTGCTATCAACCCATATAGATGAGTTTTTATACTATCCATTACATCTCCACAATTTATCGTTAAAATAGGGTTAACAGTTCACATTCTTGGCGGATAAACACGCGGTTTATTCGCTATATACTTATACCCGATGGGGGACTTTTGACGATGAATACCACGACACCCACCCGCCTCTTGGTGGTAGACGATGATAAAGAAATTGTACGGTTATTGCGTGCCTATCTGGAACAAGCAGGATTTTTGGTCTTTACTGCTTATGACGGTGAGACGGCATTTCATCTCATCCGCAGGGAGCGCCCAAGCCTTGTATTGCTCGATTTGATGTTGCCCGATAGGGATGGCTGGGACATCACCAAAAAAATCCGCGCTGATACTCTCCTGAGCAATACACCCATTATCATGATTACCGCACGGGTTGAGGACAGCGACAAAATTGTGGGTTTGGAACTGGGCGCAGATGATTATGTGACCAAGCCGTTTAACCCGCGGGAAGTGGTGGCGCGGGTGCGCTCGGTATTGCGCCGTGTATCTAATGGGGGCAGTCATGGTAAAGATAATCTGCTCATGGCGGGCGCTTTGGTGATGGATTTATATCGGCGTGAGGTATCGGTCAATAGTAAGATGACAGAACTCACCCCTACCGAATTTGAACTATTGCGAACCTTGCTCGAAAATCCGGGATATGCCTTCACACGGTCAGAACTCATAGAGCGCAGTTTGGGCTATGAATACGAAAGCCTAGAGCGTAGCTTGGATAGCCATATCAAAAATTTACGCAAAAAAATTGAGCCAGACCCCAAAGACCCCATCTATGTGCAAACGGTGTATGGCGTGGGCTATCGGTTGGGGAAAGATGTGGGATTTTAGCGGATTAGAAAATTAAATATTTTTGTAGACAATAGTCTGTAGATTTATTGTCTACAAATAAGCAACAATCACACATAATTTCATTTATTAAGGATAGATTGTGCGTGACTTTGATAAAGCCTTTGGGTTAGCTGTTCGCCAAAAACGACTAGAATTAAAATTATCTCAAGAAGAATTAGCATTTCAATCAAAATTACACAGAACATATATTAGTCAGATTGAACGCGGAATTAAGTCTCCATCACTTAGGGAGAACCGAAAACAAATTCATAGGATTATGTCAATAACTCATCATTAAACGTGTTTTCACCCCACCCCCAACCCCCTCCCCATTGCATGGAGAGGGGACTTTTTACCTCCGAATGGCGGTTTTCTCCCCCTTTCTCCACGCAGTGGGGATAAGGAGGATGGGGGGATAGGGGCTGTTTTTACGCGCTAATTTAACGGTATTGTGCTTCAGCGCCTGTCGGCGTGCAAGGTGTGTACTCAATCTATCAAAATATGCCTGTTTTGCCAATTTCATTTCACAGCAACCGTATAAAATAATATGGGACTATTTTATTGTAAGGTGAGCAAATATGCCACTACATCGGCAATTTCTTGGGGGGTAAATAATTGTTGGTAGGTGGTGGGCATAATCCCCGCCCGTCCGCGTGTGGGGATATAATACTCTGGATACAAAATCGCCCCTGTGAGATAGTCATCCGCAGACATATTTGGGCGCATATACCCTGCCCGCCCCGCGATGAATTGCAATGAGGGTCCGATGATGGTCTCGTCATCGGTCACACTATGGCATAAGGCACAATCGGCATCGCCATGAAAGAGTGTTTCGCCATTGCGTGGGTCGCCTGTCAGATTCACCACATATTGCGGGGTGGGCGTGGGTGTGCGGAGCGGGTCTGGTGTCGGTGAGCCATAGAGCTTATAGCCAAATAGCTCGCGGCGGGCTTCATCGGTATTTACAATGCACAACGCCGTTGCGGTGAGGTCATAAGCCGCTATTTGCGGGACAAATTCGCTATCCGCCACCACTGCTGGCGGGGTATTCCCACAGGCAGTCATGCCGAGTATCGTCATGAATCCTATCCATCCAACCAATATTTTTTTCATCATGCTCATTTATATATCCTCATACATAGCCAGACTCATTTTCATTATAGCGGTGTTTTATATCGGTATGCGGTTATATTTATCATGAATTAACCCGACAAATATCCTATGCAAACGGTGGTAGGCAGTCATTTGGGGCAATCTGCGCGAGGCTAGGATAAATCTGATGCGCCTCACCAACAATTTGTGGTTCACCAAGACCCACCACCCAAAATCCACCCGCACGCGCCCCACGCACACCGACACTGGCATCTTCAAATACGACACAGGTCTGAGGTGATATGCCCATACGCCCCGCCACCCACAAAAAAATATCGGGTGCGGGTTTGTGATTGACCACCGTGCTACCATCCCCCACTGCCATAAAACAGTCCAGAATACCCAAGCGCACACATACATCATGGGCGCGTCTGGATGATGAGGCGAGTCCCAATACCAAGCCTTGTGCTTGTGCCCGTCCCAAAAATTCACCCACCCCATCTAAGAGGTCGTTGGGCGTGAGCCGATTAACCGATTCGATATAATAACTGTCTTTGAGGTGCATCAGATAGGCGCGGTGGGCATCTGTAACAGGCTTGCCATCGAGCAATAGGTCGAGACACTTATGACGAGGCAATCCGCGAAAGAGATTTTCATATTCTGGCTTAAATAGCACACCCTCTAAAGAGGCAATTTTACGCCATGCCATAAACTGTAGCGCGTTGGTATCGGTGAGTACCCCGTCTAAATCAAAAATAAAGCCGATGGGCATAAATGCAATGCTCCTTGTGATAAATAGTAAATATTTGCCTTGACAATCGCTGTTGCTCTGCTATAATAATATCATATTCAAATGGAGGTGTGGTGTAGCGGTTAACATGCCACCCTGTCAAGGTGGAGATCACGGGTTCGAATCCCGCCACTTCCGAAAAAGAATATTCACAACAAAAAAGAGGCTAATAAGCCTCTTTTTTGCTATATAATGCCCATATCATATCAAATTATTGGAGGATGATGCAAACCCCAAATGCTATAAGCAACTATCTGATGAGACAGTTGGTTGATTATAAGAATTCGCATTTTCCCCATGATATAGCCCAAGTATATTTTTAACCCCTTGACGAAGCGAATTGACCCATTTTGAAATTTTACACCAGACGTATCAAAAATAAATTTGGTCTCTGAAAGAATTGAGTAAAATTTTGGCGCGGTCTGGCTGGGCAGTAAAATACTCGGTGGTGGGGTTATCTAAGAAATCGGTATAGCCGTCATCTTCGATACCATCTGGGGCGGTATCTGATAACTTGTTGAACCCCATGTGCCATCCAATAAAGGCGCGTTTTGTAATGCTGAGGGTATCTACGATTATCACATTGTTATGGCGGGGGTCGTTAAGGATTTTTTCGTATAATGCCATAACATCATCTTGCTTGCCTTCTATTGCCTGAATAAAAAACCTATTACGATAGAGCAACATACCGCTAATATGAAGTTTTTCATTCGTCTTGCGGGCTACAACAAGGATTTCTTCGAGATCTTTATCGGTCATCAAATGCGAGGCAAAACTGACATACACCAAAGAAAAAAGTTCCATTTTTATCACTCCATAGGATTACTATTCGTTAGAATTTGTTGTACAATTGAATTTGTAATGTTTACGATAGTCCAAGATTTTACTACAATATTCCTATCTAACTCTCATAGTTTTTGAATATTCAACTAGATTCATAATTAAGTATAACCGATAATCATCGTTTAGAAACTTAAGATTTTAGGATCAATACCTTTGCCAATTAAGTGGCGAAATCGTTGTGTTGAGGAGAGATTATGCCGCTGAACCGAGCAAATCGTTGCCAGATACGCGAAATTAAATCAGGTCGGGGCATTTCGGGAAGCATTTTAATTATTTCAGACATCCTCTCATAGAAAATAATCAACATAATATGTCCATCTCATTGCCATGATATTTGATGATATAATTATTTTAGATCGGATGTCTCTAAGGGTATGTGATGAGCAAAAAGAAACAAGTTTTGCTAAAATTGTTTGAGGAATGTGTCAATAAAAGCGATTTTCGTTTTCATAATAAACATGTCAAGCAAATCTCAGAAGAAATCGGTTTTGGCAATCCTTTTGATGCAACCAAAATAGACCATCTCTCGGTCTTACCAGAGGAACTTATCGCACAAGATTATTTTGTGATTCATCTTGGCAAGGGATGGCATGAATTTGTGCGCGGAATAAACACGGGCTATCATCTTTTTGAACCTATCACAGCCGATGAACACATCGAAAAGCCCTATTCACCCAGTCTACTCAATCATGTAGATACCAGCGAATCAACCGTGCTATCTTTTATCAACAATCAGAAGATTTTACAAGATTTTTTGTATGATAACCCTCAAGCAGTCTTCAATCGTTATGGTGCGAGACGGACGAAATTATCAGGTGATTATTGGATTGACCAAACCCTTGTCAGTCTCAAAAACCAACAAATTGAGATTGATTTAACCGTTGAACGAAACGGCATTGTCACCATATTTGAGGCAAAAAATGGCTTTTCATCCAATTTTGCCGTTTATCAACTATATTTTGCCCTTCCGCTATTATCTCAATTTACGTGATCTTTATAATATTCCCATTCAACAAGTCAATTGTTGTTATGTGCTACGCGATATATCTGCCAATCGGCTTCGGTTATATCAATACACATTCACCGAGCCAACCCAATTGGCATCTATTTACTTACAGAAAAAACGTACCTATCAACTCGTGAGGACAGAATTATGACCAACACAATCCCGCCCCAATTTATAGACCATGTGCATCTTGGCGACATCATGGAAGTCTTGCGTCAATTGCCAGATAACAGCGTGGATATGGTCTATGGTGACCCCGATTATAATGTGGGTATCAAGTACAACCAAAAATCGTATACCCGCGAGTTTGATGCGTATATCGAATGGTATATTGCGCTCACCCAAGAAGCCATGCGTGTTTTGCGCGATGATGGCAACCTGTATATGATAAATTATCCCAAGCAAAATGCCCATTTGCGGGTGAAATATCTGGATGATGCCGCCTATGATGTGCAAGATTATGTGTGGGTCTATAATACCAATGTAGGACACACCCCCAAACGCCTCACCACCGCGCATCGGAGCATTTTGCACGCCCGCAAAAGCAAGGATAATCGGTTTTATAAAGACCAAATCGCCCTTCCCTATCAAAACCCAACCGACAAACGGATTCAACAAAATATCGCCAACGGGTCAAAAGGGAGAATGCCCTATAGCTGGCTTTATTATGACCTCGTGAAAAATGTGTCTAAAGAAAAGACGTTTCATGCCTGCCAAATTCCCCAAAAATTAGCAGAAATGCTCATCCTCAGTTGCACCCAAGAGCGAGATAATGTGCTGGTGCTGTTTGGTGGCAGTGGCTCTGAAGTGGCTCTCTGTCATAAATTGGGGCGACACTTTATATCGGCAGAATTAGACCCAGACTATTATGAGATGATACACGCCCGTCTGCAATCTGGCACGATTGACGATAAATATCGGCTGTTTGGTGGACAAGAAATTCCCGATGAAGCCGAAGATTTTCCCAATCAGCAATTGCGGATATTTTGATTATCCCCACTGCCCCACAAACAAACCCCTGTTGATGCACCCGAATCTGCATCAACATTATCCCAAAAGATGAGTAAATGATGAGAGACAGTAGCACGATTCCTAATGGGGTGTTAATATGGTAAAACGATTTAGTAAATCGTTTTACTTGTTATTAAACAGGTAAATAGTCGGTAAAAGTTAACTTAAATCTGTTTTGAAGGGAGCAACACCTATGAAACGCAGTCGCTTTTTAGTCTTATTTGTGTTATTAGCAAGCCTCTTTACCCTTGTGGGTGGCATATTTGCCCAAGAAGAAGAAGGCATCACCCTCGTTTTGGCGGGCTGGTCATCTAGCACAGAAGAAACAGAAACACTCAACACACTATTGGCGCAATTCACAGAAGAAACTGGTATCGCCGTAGATTGGCAAATTTCTACAGACCACACCGTGCAAATGCAAACCGCCTTTGCGAGTGGCGATTATCCAAACGTGTTCTACATTGATAGCTCCAAACTACCCGATTGGGTGGCGGCGGATGTTGTCTCTGTTGGTGAAGATTTTATCGAAGACCAAGAAGGGTTCTATCCCGCCTTACTCGATATTTTCACCGAAGATGGCACACTCTTTTGCCCACCAAAAGACTTTAGCACCATGGCATTACAATATAATAAAGATTTGTTCGATGCCGCAGGGCTGGACTACCCCACCAATGATTGGACATGGGACGATTTGTATGCCGCCGCCGAAGCCCTCACTGCTGATGGCGTGTTGGGATTGGTCACACCCCCCAACTTTGAACGCTGGTTGCCATTGCTCTATCAAGCAGGTGGCGCAATCTTTGACGAAATCACAGGCGAATATGTGATGAACGACGAAGCCGCCCTGCAAGCACTCGAATTTTATATCAGCTTTAGCGCCAACGGCATTGGTGGCACCCCCGATATGGTAGATGCTGGCTGGGGTGGCGAGGCATTTGGTGAAGCTGGTGTTGCGATGGCGATGGAAGGCAACTGGGTCATCAACTTCTTGCTCGAAAATTACCCAGAACTCAATTGGGGCGCAGTCGAATTGCCTGCTGGTCCCGTTGGCAAAGCAACAATGGCTTTCACTGTATGCTATGGTGTAGGCGCAGAAAATGATAATCTCGAAGAAAGCTGGGCATTGGTTAATTTCTTGACCAACGAAGCGGGTCAATTGGCGACCACCGAAGTGAGCTTTGGACCCATGCCAACCCGTCCATCGGTAGCAGATGCCTATGTGGATGTGTGGGTTCCCCGCACCGAAGGCAAAGGCTTTGACCCCGTAGATGTCAACGCATTTGTGGCGGGTGGCGACTATAGCTTCCCATGGAAACTCCCCGTTGGCTTTGGTCCTTACGTAGATGGCTTTAATGCCGCATTACAACGCGCCTTTGCGGGCGAAATTGATGCCGCCGCCGTCTTAGCAGAAGTCGAAGTCATTGCGATGGAAGTCATGGGCATGGAAACAGAATAGCCCTACCCACTGATGCACGATAGTCTTTAAATACGGAATATCTTTTGTGGCTGACATACGACCCTAACGGGTCTAGTCAGCCAGTACAGCCTTCAAAATAGGCAGAATTGTACTGGCTGACTAGCGCAAAGCGCGTATGTCAGCCACACAAACGCCGACTAAGTGAATGATGGTACAAAAAAACTTTCACATCGGACATTTGATATAATTTTCTTGATAAAACTGTTCATATATATAAGGGGCAAACGATGACCACACAAGCGGGGACTACGCCCATACCCATCCCTCGTACCCAAAGCCATTTTCAAAAACGTGTGCAAGACAACATGGCAGGCTACCTATTTATGTTGCCTGCCATGTTTATTTTTATTGTATTTCTTATCATTCCCATCATATTTGCACTGTTCATCAGCCTAACCGATTGGAGTGGCATCACCCCTCTGGGGCAACAATCACAATCGGCATCGGGCGTGGTCGAATTTACCAACCAAACCGACCAAGCCATCACCATCCCCGCAGGCACAAACATGCGCGGGTTGAGTGAAAAGGAGGTTGTCACTTTCACGATGGAAGATGTATTTACGCTTGAGGCGGGCGAGAGTATCACCACCAATATCACCCCCGCCAACATCGAGCAAGCCGAGATATTAGAGGAACTCAACAACCGGCAAACCGTTGTCGAGCGTAATTTGCGGGGTATTTTTGCGGTCACGAATCCCATCATAGATGAGGTCGGTGGCTATTCGGTGACGATTACCAATATTTCTGAAGATGTTGCGATTACGTCAGGTAACGGGCGCATTGTGTCCACAGACGAAGATGTCGTAGATGAATCTGCCCCACCACCGGCAGGGCTAACCATCTCGACAGTGGGCAATTTGAGCATCCAATTTGTCAGCACAGAATCGGTGACGTTACCTGCTGGTGTTGGGGAAAGTGTTATGATTCCCATCACCGCTTTGGATGAAACATTGGGACGAGCGGGCAATTTGGCGCGTGGCAGAGTGACCATTCCGCCATCAGAATTTTCCGATGCGGTGACGATTAACAATCCAGAGCGCATGATTGGTGGTCTGAATCAAGATTTTAACATCATCGGACTCAACAATTATAATGCGCTACTCCTCAAACCCGGAACAGCCCAGCGCGATTTTTTCTTGTCGCTCAAAAATACGGTGTATTTTGTGCTAGGCGTTGTGCCTGTCCAAACCATCTTGGCGCTCTTGTTGGCGGTCATCGTCAATCAGAAATGGCTCAAGGGCAAGGGATTTTTTCGCACCGCCTTTTATTTTCCGTCCATCACCTCATCGGTGGTGATTTCGATTATTTTTATGTGGATGTTCACACGGGGCGGGCTGGTCAATATGCTGATTGGGACGATTTTCCCCAATTATGAGTCGGTGACATGGCTCAACGACCCCAACGGGGTTATCCACAACTTTTTGGGACTCATCGGCATTACCCGCAGTACGGTGGGTGGCTGGGCAGATACCAATATCGCAGGACTTAGCGCGTGGGAATGGGTCAGCGGTCCCAGTGTGACCATGATGACCATCATGATTCTCAACACATGGACGACCATCGGCACATTGATGGTGATTTTTCTGGCGGCGTTGCAAAATATTCCGTCATCGGTCTATGAAGCGGCTTCGATTGATGGCGCGACCAGTTGGCAAACTTTCCGCAGAATCACTGTGCCATTGCTCGCCCCCACGATCTTTTTTGTGGTGACGCTAGGACTCATTGGCACATTTCAGGTATTTGACCAAATATATGTCATATCCAGTGGTGGACCCGCCAAGACCACCCTCACGATTGCCTATATTGTGTATCAGAACGGGTTCAATAACTCGCAGATGGGGCTGGCGGCGACCACCGCATTGGTGCTATTCGTTATCATCTTTGCATTTACGATGGTTCAGCGCCTGTTCACCACCGAAAAAGCGGTAGAATAAGGAGATATGACGATGACAGCCTCCAGTATAGACATGCAACCAGAACGTAAACCACTCATCAGCAAAGCGGTGCGTGGACGTACATTTGGGATCATCGCCGTGAGCATTTTGGTGCTTTTTGCCTTGCTCCAAACGATGCCATTTGTCCTCACATTTGCCAATTCGTTCAAATGCCGGGCGGTGGTGCAACAACGCCCACAGGTATTTATCCCCGCGCTACCTTTTGGGGCAGATTGTCGGACAGAAGGCGGTAGCGCCTTCCCCATAGATGCCACCTCCACCACCATCACCTTCAATCCCACCCTAGAAGGGTATAACAACGTCTTTGAATATAATCTGGGCTTGTGGGTGCTGAACACTGTGTATTATGCAAGTGCAGTCACCATTTTGCGTCTCGCATTCGATTCGTTGGCGGGATACGCGCTGGCACGGATTAATTTCTTTGGCAACCGCGCGTTTTTCTTCCTCATTTTGGGGACGATGATGATACCGGGGGTCGTGTTGCTCATCCCGCGCTTTATCATCTTACAACAATTGGGACTCATCAATACGTATCAGGGGGTGGTGATTACACTAGGTGCCGATGCCTTTGGTGTGTTTCTGATGAAGCAGTTCTTTGAATCCATCCCCAAAGAATTGGAAGAGGCGGCAATGGTGGATGGGGCGACACGCTTTACATTGTTCTTTCGGGTGGTTTTGCCAATGGCAACACCAGCACTCACAGCACTCGCCATTTTTAGTTTTCAGGGAACGTGGAATAATTTCATGGACTTGTTGATTATTGTCGGTGGCGATGCCAGCAAACATAATCTGCCGTTGGGCTTGGCACAATTGCGCGGACAATTTGGCGAGACGCTCGAATGGAATACGTTCCTCGCGGGCGCGGTGATTACGACTGTGCCACTGGCGATTATATTTTTCTTCTTCCAACGCTATTTTGTGGAAGGCATTAGCTATAGCGGGCTAAAGGGATAATCAGCGCCATTATAGGCGTGTCGGGACGGTATATGGCGCGTTGCCATTTCACAAAATGGCATTTATTAGGTGCTAATGGGCGGCAGTCCCTACAATTATATAACCGTGTTGGTGGTCGTAGGGACGTGATAATGTAAGTTAGTTTTTTTAATACGGTGTATCTTTTGTGGCTGACATACGAGGCGTACCGCCGCTAGTCAGCCATAGAATGACAAGCTATTTTACACCGTCTTTATTTACTAACAATCAGTATCACATCCGTTACCATTGTATGTAGAAGGTCGAAAGAAAATAGAAACGTTAACATCTTAAAACCCAGCCCCCTTATCCCCACTGCGTGGAGAAAGGGGGTAAAAACCATTTCTAGGCGCTGTTTTAGCCCCCTCCCCAAAAAATTGGAGCGGGGTCAAAACGCTTTTGCAAAGGCTAACGACCGATTACTCATGTCAGCCACCCGATTAAAAAATAAGGAAAAATCATGTTTGCATTACGCGCCGTGTGGCGGGGCATAAAAGATGTGTGGCAAAAAGGATACACCTACATTTGGGCGAATCTCGCCTTTATTGCCGCCAGCCTACCCATCGTTACCATCCCCGCCGCATGGAGCGCGTTATGCAAAGTGTGTCATGAGGCACAAACATCACCAGCCAATGCCGACCTCGATTTGTTTTGGGTGACATTCAAAGCCAATTTTTGGCGATCATTGCCCTGGGGCGCGGTTCATGCGATATTCGTGGTGGTCAATTTTACCAATCTATCGACCTATACCGCCACATCAGACCCACTCACCCTGTTTTTACGGGTGGCATGGTGGGGCGCGACATTCATCTGGCTTGGGGTCTTTTTGGTGACATGGACATTTTATTATGAGATGCAAACGCCATCCCTCATGGGCGCGACCAACAATGCGGTAATTTTCGTTTTGCAAAATCCGCTATTCACCCTCATAATTCTAGGTGTAATTGGCGTGATATGCCTCATCAGTACGTTGTTGGTGGCGCTGTGGTTGGTTATGACCATCAGCACCATCGGCGCGATAGGCACATCTGCCGTCTTGATTCAGCTAGAAGCGTATCGTAACCGAATGGATGAGGGATAATATCGCCATGCCATCTATTAAAGAAGTGGCTCAATTAGCCAATGTGTCGCCCGCCACAGTATCGTTGGTTCTCAATGATAAGGGCAATATCAGCCCAGAGACACGCCAGCGCGTGCTAGATGTGGTGCAAAAAGTGGGCTATACGCGCAATGTGCGGGCGCGAAATTTGCGTGACCGGCAATCGCGTGTGATTGGTTATGCGCGTGCCAATACCCGCCCAGAATATAACCCCATTTTGGAGCAATTCACGTATTACCTGATGCGCGAAATCGAAAAGCAAAATCGTCACCTGTTGTTATTCACATCGCCCAATGACACCGATACCGCCCCGTATGCCGATATGATAGATGGTCAGCATGTGGATGCGTTTGTGCTGTCGTATACCGTCAAAAATGATGTGCGTTTCCGATTTTTACACGATGCGGGTGTCCCGTTTGTGGCATTTGGGCGCAGTTTGTCACCGATGGACGATGTGGTGCATTGGGTGGATGTGGATGGGCGGGCAGGCATGTATGAAGGCACGCGCCACCTCATCCAAAATGGACATGAGCGCATTGCGGTTGTGGCGTGGGATGTCGAATCTGCCAGTGGTCAAGAACGGGTGGAGGGATATTTGGCGGCACTCGACCAACATGGGATTATCCCGCGTGAGGACTTTATCAATCGGCAAATAAATAGCGTGGATAACGGCTATTTTGCCACCGATGCGCTCATGCAACTGCCCAACCCGCCCACCGCCATCGTGTGTGTGAGCGATATGTTGGCGACGGGGGTGTTGCGGTGGATTGCCCTACACGGAAAAAAATTGGCGGTAGTCGGATTTGACGACCACCCCATCGCCCAATTTATCCACCCACCCCTCACGACATTGCGCCAGCCTGTGGAACAGGTGGCGATAAAAATTGCCAGATTATTGGCACAGCAATTAGACGGTGGGACGAATGACGGGTTATGCGACCTGATTGCCCCAGAATTAATCGTGCGCGAGAGTAGTTTGTAGGCAACAAGCCCCATGGACGGGGAATGGCACGCTGTGAGGGCGCAACATGTTGCACCCTATGTGTAGCAACTTAACAACTAAAACATCCCCTATCCCCCCTGCCCCCTTATCCCCACCGAGTGGGGAAAGGGGGTGAAAACCACTTCTAGGCGAAGTTTTAGCCCCTCCCCATTCGATGGGGAGGGGTTGGGGTGGGGATAAAAAACCTTACGTTGCAGTGTATGGGGCGCGACAATATATCGCATCCACAACAGAATAAAAATCCACACTAGGCAGACAGCAATAATCCGTCTGCCTAAAAAAATGGTGACTAGTAAAACGATTTATCAGCAATATAGGCATAATTTAATCATAGAAAAGGCATGGACGATGACTCAGTTTGAATCAAGACAATGGCAACTCATCGAGCGCCCTTTCCGCAAGGGCGATTTGCCCCACACCGAGACCATATACACCATCGGCAACGGTTTATTAGGCGTGCGTGGCACATTTGAAGAAGGGTATGCGGGCGATGCCTCTACCACTCTCTTGGCGGGGATATTTAACCATAAGGAAGGGCAACTTGTCCCCGAATTAGTAGCGATGCCCAACGCGCTCATACTCCGCATCACTATCAATGACGAAATTTTTAGCCTGAGCAGTGGTATTATCATGGGCTATGAGCGCGTCTTGGATATGAAAACAGGCACACTCTGGCGCGGGATATTGTGGTTATCACCCAAAGGCACACGCCTACGACTCGCATTTGAGCGATTTGCCAGCATGGACAATCAACATATCCTAGCGATTCGCCTGCTCATTCAGCCACTCAGTGAAGGGACGCATCATATCCGTGTGGACAGTGTGTTAGATGCCACGCAAACCAACCCCAATGGCATTTCGCATTGGGCAGAACATAATACCTATGTGATGCCAGATAAGATTGAATTTGTGGGGAAAACCGACCAAAGTGGGTATGAGGTGGCATTTGCTTCTGCGATTCATCTGGATAAGCAGGTCATGATTGAATCGGATGATTACACCCCCAATATGCCCTCACAACACACCCATTTTATGCTCACTCATAATGAAAAAGTGGTGGTGACCAAATATGTGACGGTTCATACCACCCGCGACACCACCACACCACGTCAAATGGCTATCCAAAGCCTGACCAACGCCATGGACGTAGGCTATGATGCGCTCAAATTGGCACATGATAGCGCATGGGCGCGTCATTGGCATAAGATGGACATCCTTATTGAAGGCGATGAAGTGGCACAAAGGGCATATCGGTTTTGCATGTATCACCTGCTCATCGCCCTACCCCAATCGGATGAGGGCGTGAGCCTCGCCGCCAAAACGCTGAGTGGTTATGGCTATAAGGGGCATGTGTTTTGGGATACAGAGCTATTTATGCTCCCACCGTTTAGCCTGTCGTATCCAGACTATGCCAAGCGCCTGCTGATGTATCGGTATCACAATCTGGCGGGGGCGCGTGCCAAAGCCAAAGAAGCGGGTTATTTGGGCGCGCTGTTCCCGTGGGAAAGCACCGATACGGGCGAAGAGACCACCCCGCGTTGGACAGACCCCCACCCCGTCACAGGGGAAAAAATCCGCATTTGGACGGGGGATAACGAACAGCACATCTCATCGGATATTGCCTATGCGATTTTGCAATTTTGGCGCTGGACAGGCGATGACGAGTGGTTGTTGAATTATGGCGCAGAGATGGTGCTGGATACCGCCCTTTTCTGGGGAGCTCGTGCCGAATTTAACGCGGAAAAAGACCGTTATGAGTTAAAAATGCAAATCGGACCCGATGAATATCACGAAAATGTGGATAACAGCGTATTCACTAATAGCCTTGTGCGCTGGCATCTGCGCGAAGCACTCGCCCTGTTCGACTGGATTCATAAAACACATTCCGACCACGCCGAGCGCCTATCACACGACTTAGGCATCACCCAAGAAATACTCGCGTTGTGGTATTTGGTTGCAGAGAAGATGTATATCCCCCACAGCGATGAGCATGGCGGGGTATTGGAGCAATTTGAGGGATTTTTTGACCGCCTCAAGCCGTTTAATCTGGCAGATTATACCCCACGCACCAAAAATGTGGATTGGATGCTGGGGCAACACCAAATGCAATCCACACGAGTCATCAAACAAGCCGATGTGGTGATGCTCATGGCAATTTTAGGCGATGCCGTGGGTGATAAAGAGTTTCGTCTGCGAAATTGGGATGCGTATTTGCCTGTGGTTGACCACGGCTCATCGCTCAGTCCGTCTATCCATGCGTGGGTGGGGTCACGGTTGGGGCTGATAGATGAGGCGTATGACCTGTTTATCTATAGCGCCACCATTGACCTCGATGACCACAAAGGCAATGTGCATGATGGCATTCATGCCGCCTCATGTGGCGGGGTATGGCAGGCGATTGTATTCGGATTTTGCGGGTTATCTTTAGACGACATGGGTAAGCCAGTGGTGAATCCGCACTTGCCCGCCCATTGGCGACGGGTAAAATTCACAGTAGAGCATCATGGCGTGCCATATACATTTGATATAAAAGGGGAATGACTAATCATGAAGGGTCTGATTTTCGATTTAGACGGTGTCATCACCGACACAGCAGAATATCATTATTTGTCGTGGAAAAAATTGGCAGACGATGAAGGCTTAATTTTTACCCGTGAAGATAATGAGGCGTTGCGCGGGTTGCCCCGCCGTGCCAGTTTGGAACTCGTCCTCAAGGGGGCAACCCGTCCAGAGGCAGAAATAGAAGCGATGATGACGCGCAAAAATGCGTATTATCTGGATTATGTGAACCAAATCACACCAGAAGCGTTGTTAGAAGGCGTGCATGACTTTCTGAAAATCGCCCGCGAAATGGGTTTTAAGCTAGGACTAGGGAGCGCCAGCAAAAACGCCCGTTTGGTATGTGAGCGCATGGGCATTTTGGGATTATTTGATGTGATAGGCGATGGCTATAGCGTGGTCAATGCCAAACCTGCCCCCGATTTATTTGTGTGGGTGGCGGGTGGCTTGGGATTGCCACCACAAGCGTGTATCGTGTTTGAAGATGCCGAGGCAGGGGTGGATGGCGCACTGGCAGGCGGGTTTTATGCGGTGGGGATTGGTCCCGCCGAGCGTGTTGGCAAGGCGCATCGGCTCATAGACGGGTTACATGCGGTGCATCCAAAAGAATTTGCGGGGTAAATAACACAAGGGGCTTGCTTGGCAAGCCCCTTGTGCGTTAAAGATTAGGCAAATGAGGATTAAAGCTATTCGCCTTTAATATCGCCATATTTGATGTAAGCGGCTTCTAAGCCACCCCCCGGATTTAAGGTAAAGACCATGTTGCCATTGGCATCTGTGGCAGATTGCCCAAAGAAATCTATACGGATAACCGCTCTTGTGCCTTTCCCAATGCGAGCAGTTTCATCCTGACTCCCCAATTCACGGGCAGTTCTCACACTATCATGAAATTCTGCCGCATGAGGACGTCTTGCCGCTTCACGGATTGTTTGCACCGCAGGCAACAACAACGCTTGCACAGGTTCTTCGCCGTCAGTTAGGTCAAAGGCTTCCCAACCATTGGGGGGCCAGCTTGCATAGCCAACCTGACGCGCCAGCAAAACGTGTTCGCGGGTTTGCGCGGTGGGTTGTGCGCTAGAGATGATTACATTTTTTAATGTATAGGTATATGCCACATCTACACAGGGACGGGGTTCTGGCAATGGCACATCGGGGTTAATGATGAGATATTGCACAGCATACTCACCTTCTCTGCGCCATTCGGTGCTATGCGAAGCAAAAATTTCGTCGCGCACTTCGTCACAGGTAGGGACGCTGTTGGGGTCAAAGGTGCTTGGCACGCCACCATCGCCTGTATTCACAGGGACGGCATTGCTATCATCTGGCACACGTCCCACCAAAATGGTATAGCAGAAATATTGGCTAGAACCAGCCAGCATCACACAACGGTTTTCTGGCGAAAGTCCGCTTGTTGCACCATCATTATCTGGGGCATAAGCGGTGAGTTTGAGGTAGCACACCTGTTGACCGAGCAAATCCACACATTCGGTCTCTGGGACTAAGCCACTGGTCGCGCCATCATCATCCACACTGGCAGTCAAAATTAAATAGCACAACGGCATGGCTACAGTCGCAATTTCGACACATTCGGTCTCTGGTTGCAAACCACTGGTCGCACCGTCATCATTGGGGTATGCCACCCAATCTAAATAGCAGAATGGCACAGCCACGGTCGCCACATCCACACAGGTGGTCTCTGGTTGCAAGCCACTGGTCGCGCCATCGTCATTGGGTCTGGCGGTGAGGATGGTATAACAAACGGGGAAATTGATGGTGGCGACATCCACACATTTGGTCTCTGGAGAAATGCCACCGGTCGCGCCGTCATCTTCTGGATAGGCGACAAGTTCCATATAGCAGAAAGGCACAGCCACGGTCGCCACATCCACACATTTGGTCTCTGGTTGCAAGCCGTGGGTTGCGCCGTCATTATCGGGTGCATAGGCGACAAAATCTAAATAGCAGAATGGCGCAGCGACTGTCGCCACATCCACACATTTGGTCTCTGGTTGCAAGCCGTTGGTAGAGCCATTGCCATCATCGGCATACGCGACCCATTTTAGATAGCAGAATGGCGCAGCCAAGCCAGCCACTGCCACACATTCGGTCTCTGGTTGCAAACCACTGGTAGAGCCATTGTCGTCATCGGCATACGCCACTAATTTTAGATAGCAGAATGGCACAGACAAGCCCGCCACATCCACACATTCGGTCTCTGGTTGCAAGCCTTGTGTTTCTGGATTTCTGTCATCATCGGCATACGCCACCAATACCATATAGCAGAATGGCACGGCTAATCCAGCGACTTCCACACATTCTTGTTCTGGGACAATGCCGTGTGTGGGGCGTTGTGGACGTTCATTTAAGACAATTTCTTGGGTGGTAATACGGACTAAGCCACCGCAATCGCCACCAAGCACAACGGCGATGCCACTCACCCAGCCACCATCAACCGCATACCACGCATCTGTGCCAATCATAGCCACGCCATATACAGGATACAGAACGGCGGGGTCTAATGTACCGAGTACAGGCGCATCTGGCGCGGGATATTCACGGATATTCACCGCCGCAGTGAGGAATGATGCCACTGTACAAGCACCACCCGCTACAGGGCGCACGGGGTTGGTCGTATTT
>Ga0163144_10010866_pt1 | contig 19338 bp, 16 predicted proteins | sample OliLak19BULKMAT1_FD_123175 | JGI IMG/M metagenome (GOLD analysis project Ga0163144, IMG submission 123175) | Freshwater microbial mat bacterial communities from Lake Vanda, McMurdo Dry Valleys, Antarctica - Oligotrophic Lake LV.19.BULKMAT1 | ecosystem: Environmental > Aquatic > Freshwater >... | reverse complement strand
AGTAGAGATATATTTACTTCTAATTTTACAGATATACTAGGAGATAATAAGAATAAAGAAGACCTTAGCAGTATCTGGTCATCCACTACAGTCAAGGATGCCTATGATAAAATAGAAGTAGGAATAGAACCTAAGCCTAGCCCTTTCTTTTTTAAAAGAGATAATGGTTGGAGAAAAGGAGATATTGTATACGAGTATACTAAAGAAGAAATAGAAGAGTTAACCAAATGTGCTAATGATGTCTTATACTTCTCTGCAAACTACGTACATCTATTAAACCCAGAGGGTTATACTAAAATTAACCCAAGAAAGTATCAAAGAAGAATGCTTTCTACTTATGAAAAAGAAAGAAACGTTATAGTTCTATCTGCTAGGCAGGTAGGTAAATGTATAACATTTACCTCTAAAATAAGAATCAAAGAGAACGATATAATCAGAACAATTAGTATAGGAGAATACTACTACGAAAACCTAAAAAAAACTAAAAAGCTATCATTATTAGATAGATTTAAACTTTTCTTGTATAGGTTAATATAAAAACTTTATTTAATGATAATAAGTAAACAAACAAACTCGAGTCCTTATATTGATTTAGATTTCTATCTAAATCAATTTATAATTAGTGGTAATTGCTTTAATTCATCAGAAAGAATATTTGATAAATTAATACACCTTTTTAATGAGGATCTACAAATATATAGCATTGAACCCTTGAAATTCACATTTGCCCTAGTGTATATAAATTCCATGACCAGAGGAGCAATATGTAAATTTTTCGAAACCCTAGTTAAACTAAGAGATAAACAAGATTTAACCTTAGATATTAAATGGTTATATGTAGAAGAAGATGAGGACATGTCTGAGTTGCCTGATATAATCATGGCAAACACTAATATTGTGATAAACAAAATAATAACAACTCAAAATGAAATTGATTCAATCTCCAAGTAATTATTTAAACGAAGAATTAGAGATAGTGTTCAAATTAAATGGTAAAAACCCAAAAGACATAGATGGGTTTAAAAAAGTTGCTATTATTGGTAGCTGGATTGATATGGGATATAAGTCCTTAGTTAATTCTTATTTAGATCAGACTGATAGTAAATTAAGTCCAGTAAACTTATCTAACTACACCAAAAAATTCACATACGGTAACGTATTATTTCACTTTATAGATAATACTAACTACAAAGAACTTAAAAATTTAAAGATACCTGTGATAAATTGGGGTGCTAAAAATTGGATAGAAAAAATCACAAAAGAAGGTTATGGACCAAACCCTAAATATCTTTACAATAGACCAGAAGAAAAAGAAAAAGCCTTTGTGAAGTCTGACTTCTATAAACTCTTTGAAGGAGAGGATTTCATAACAAAAACTGTATATAGCTATGAAGATGCTAAAAAACTAACATTCCCTATAGTAGCTAAACCTGATAGAGGACATACTGGAGTAGGTATCACCAAATTTGATACATGTAAAGAACTAGAGAAATACAAGTACAAAGACTCCATGGACTTATATCAAGAAGCAATAGAAATCAAAAAAGAAATAAGGGTAGGTATTCTTAATGACAAAGCAATATTTTACTTTGTAAGAAAACCTATGGATAATAAGTCTAAATATTTAGCAGGCAAAGAGAAGTCCGAAGAAAGTGATGCTAAGTCAATGGCAGATAAAGAGTTAGACTTTAAGTATATTATATATTCTATTGATGAATTTTACGCTAACGAAATTGCAGAAGAAGTAATGAAGATAGCTAGGAAGGTGAGAAAAAAGATTGATCTAGAATTTATAGTTTTTGATATAGCTATAGATAACAATAACAAACAATATGTTATAGAAATTAATGTTCATCCAGGAGTACCAGGAAGCACACTAGCAGATATATACCTAGCAGTATATGAGGATTTCTATAAAAAAGAATTTCCTAAGTCTAGCCTTAAACATATCCAAACTATAAATCGCCTTTTAATTTCTGCGACTATTAATCTGGGTAAGTATGTTTATTCTAATGCCTACTTGAAAAAAAATATAATATAGTATATAATAATGGTAACTCTTGAACAGTATGTAAAGTTATACGAAAAGCTAAAACATAACAAAGGTAATATAAATGATATTATCCTGAGAGAAGGATATTTGATATACGAAGGAGCAAGTCATTTACAACATATAATTAATTATGTATCTAATCTTTTTACAAGTAAACATTTAATTCATCTTCTTAAAGGTGAAAAAGTAGATGAAATAATAGTAACTGAGATATTTACGAAGTTAGATGAATATCCAAAAAATCTAAGAATATCCCACCCAATTAATGTTTCATGGGTTTATTATATCGCCTTGAATAACCCTAACAGCTGGAGAGATGATCTAAATTTAATTTGTAATTGTTTAGTAAGACTAGCTAAATCAGTAGAACAAGGGAAAATAACAAAACAACAAGCATTAATATATAAAGACAAAAAATTTATATATGATGATATTATTGTGTTGATGGACTTTTTATATAAGTTTGAAGTAAAAGATGGTCCAGAAAGTATTCTTATAGAAGATAAAACTCATATAATTAACAAAGGGGCAGAAGTAAGACTAAACAATAGGAATTTTCTGGTAGTTAGCATAAAAACGCAAGAAGCATCAGATTTTTATGGTCAGCTTGCTGAATGGTGTACGGTAACTAAAAATATGAATCCATCTATGCTTAATTTTTACCTCAAAAAAGGTGAGCTGCTTGTTATAATAGATAAGCTACAGCTAAACACTAATGATGATTTACGGTGCATATCAATACATGTAAATAATAGAGAATGTGTAGATATTCCTGATGATGGATCATGGTATATTTTTGATGGTTCTGAGGGTAAATATAATGAATTAAACAAAAAGTTTAAATTTACCAGAGTATTCCAGGGAATAACAGAGGAAAGTTTTTCACTTCAAAATGTAGATATAAACAATACCTCTAGATTTAAAAGAAATCTGAAGACTCTTCAGTTTTACGATAGTCTGGAATCACTAAGTTTAGCTTCTAATCATATAGATGAGAAAATGCTATACAATGACATAATACCATATATACATAAAAATTGCATAGGTAAAATTACTATAAATTTAAGACATAACCCCTCCATAGCAAATTCAGTTTTAGATCTAAAAAAAGTAAAAACTGATGATAATGGGTTAAACAATATGATAACAATTCTCGGAAATTCAAGAGGACTTGATAGTATTACAATAACAAATGCTGATAAATTTACTAATACTGTTAAAGTAACTGATAAAGAAATGCTAATAAATATATTAAAATTATTTAAAGGAGATTTGAATATATTTGATGTTTCTGCTATTAAATCTATGGAACAATTATTTAGTGGATTTAATAGTGATAAGAGAAATATCGATATATCTAAGTGGGATGTCTCTGGAGTAACTGATATGAACAATATGTTTATTGATTCAAATTTCAAAGGTGACATATCAGGATGGGATGTTTCTAATGTAACTAGCATGAGACAAATGTTCTTTGCCTCAAAGTTCAACGGTAACATATCTAAATGGAATACCTCTAAAGTAACTGACATGGCTTACATGTTTAGTAGTTCAGAATTTAATGGTAATATATCAAACTGGAAAACCACTAATGTAACTGACATGGCTTACATGTTTAGCAGTTCATATTTCAACGGTGATATATCAAAATGGAAAACCCCCAAAGTAACTGATATGAATAATATGTTTTTTGATTCATATTTCAACGGTGATATATCAAAATGGAAAACCCCCAAAGTAACTAATATGAGTAATATGTTTTGTGGATCAGATTTCAACGGTGATATATCAGAATGGAATGTGTCTAAAGTAACTGATATGAGTAATATGTTTGGAAGATCAAAATTTAATGGTGATATATCAAACTGGAATGTGTCTAAAGTAATTTCTATGGATTATATGTTTAGTTTTTCAAAATTTAACGGTGATATATCAAATTGGAATGTGTCTAAATTAATTTCTATGTCTTATATGTTTAGATATTCAGATTTTAAACAGGATATATCAAAATGGAATATAGGAAGCAAAGTTATTATAAAAGATGCTCTTAAAGGTTATCCTATAGAAAATCTACCTGAATGGTATAAAAAGAGATAGAAATAAAAAATATATAATAATAGATGAAATCTAACTATTATATAAAATAACATAAAATAATGATTACACTTGAACAATATACAGAACTATATCAAAATTTAAAGCACAATAAAGGCAATATAAATGATATTATCCTGAGAGAAGCATACTTAATAAACGAAGGAGCAAAGGATCTGCCAAGTATTATTAATCATGTAACTACCCTTTTTACAAGTAAACATTTAATTCATCTTCTTAAAGGTGAAAAAGTAGATGAAATAATAGTAACTGAGATATTTACGAAGTTAGATAAATATCCAAAAAATGGAAGTCTAAGAATATCTTATCGAGATAATGTTTCATGGGTTTATTATATCTCTCTTATCAACCCTAGACTTTGGGAATTTGAGTCAGATCGTATATGCGAGACTTTAGTAAAACTAGCTGAATTTGTAAGACAAGGGAAAATAACAAAACCAAAAGCAGTATTATATAAAGATAAAAAATTTATATATGATGATATTGATAAATTATCAGACTTCATAGATAGTTTTGAAGTAATAGATACTACAGAATCTATTCTTATAAATGATAGAACTTATATAAATAACGGGGCAGAGATAGAATTAGAAAATAGTAATTTTCTGATAGTTAGTATAAAAACACAAGAAGCGTCAGATTTTTACGGTCAGTTCTCTAAGTGGTGTACGGTAACGAAAAATTCTGATATGTCTATGCTCGAGGTTTACAATCGAAAAGGTAAGCTGTTTGTTATAATAGATAAGAAATTAATACACACTAAAAATGATTTAAGGTGCATAGCAATACAAGTAGAATCATCACAATGTGTAGATGTCTCTGATAAAATATCATGGTTTATATTTGATGGCTCTTATCCTAAATATACAGATCTAAATAGAATCTTTAACTTTACTAGAGTATTAAAGGATAAGATTATATGTGATTTTTCAAATGTGAATGATAGTAAAAATAATAGACCCAGATTTATAAGAAATATGAAGACTCTTAATTTTTACCAGAATCTAAAAAGATTGGATTTATCTGATAATAATATAGATGATAATATACTATACAAAGATATATTACCATATATACACGAAAATTGTGCAGATAAGATTATTATAAATTTGCAAGATAACCCTCTAATAAAAAATTCAGTTTTAGATCTAAATAAAATAAAATTTAAAGATCTAAATGCTACCATAAAAATTCTTGGGAGGTCTATAGGGGGAATTATAGTTACAATAAAAAATGCTGGTGATTCTACTAATGCAGTAAAAGTAACTGATAGGAATATGTTAGCAAATCTATTATTTACGTTTCGAGGAGATTTGAGTATATTTGATGTTTCTGCTGTTAGTGATATGAAACGATTATTTTATAACACATTTTACAGTAAAGACATAAAAGATCTAGATATATCTAAATGGGATGTCTCTGGAGTAACTAATATGTCGCAAATGTTTATGTGTTCAAAATTTAACATTAATATATCAGATTGGAAAGTTTCTAATGTGAACAATATGAGACAAATGTTTTATGAATCAGAGTTCAACGGTGATATATCAGGATGGGATGTCTCTAAAGTAACTGATATGTGGCAAATGTTTGCTGACTCTAAATTCAATAAGGATATTTCAAAATGGAATGTAGGAGATAAAGATAAAGTTAATACTGAAAGTATTTTCAATGGTTGTTCTCTAGATCCTCTACCTAAATGGTACACCAACAGAACAACAGAGTGAAATATAATATCAAAGTAATATATACAATAGATGAATAGAATTAATTTCAGCTATAAATATAACAAAGATAAAGGTATATTAAATGATAAAGTACATAGCAATATTTTTATTAAGACTAATAGAACTCTTTCAGTACGGAGAGGGAGATAAGTTACAATTAAGAGATAAAATAATATCTGAAATAGATCTAAATGGTGTTGAAATTGAATCAGATAATGGATTCCAACCAATAAAAAAAATATTTCAAACTAAGCCATATAGTGTATGGAATATTAAATTAATACACAACAAGGAAATATCTCATACTTTAACTTGTGCAGATGAACATCTACTTTTCTGGAAAAATTCATACAGTTTCTCTTCTATACCTGAATGGAAAGCTATTAATAACATCAGTAAGGGTGATTATGTTAAAACAGATAAAGGTTGGAGAGAAGTAGCAGAAACAATAAATCTAGGCTATACTCAATCTATGTTTGATGTTGAGGTTGACTCCAAACAACATAGTTATTTTTCCAACGGTATATTATCTCATAACACCACAACTGCTGCAATATTTGTGGCTTGGTATATGATATTCAATCACGAAAAACATGCAATATATGTATCTAAAACTTATAAAGATGCAAAAGAAGTTCTTAACAAAACAAAAGGTATTATTGAGAATCTACCTTTTTATATGAAGCCAGGAATCCTGAATTGTAATGAGTCTAAGTTATACTTTGATAATAAATGTTCTATAACAGCAGTATCAACTACACGTTCAGCAGGTGTGGGTCACACTCTTAACTTATTATACATGGATGAGTTTGCACATATTCATCCTGGATTTGTTGATGACTTCTATGAAAATGCAATACCAACCCTAGCACAAGATCCAAACTCTAAGTTAATTATAACTTCCACCCCAAAAGGCTACAATAAGTTCTATGAGCTATGGAAAGGTGCAACAAGTCAAGTTGATAGTCATGGTTTAGGTGCTAATAAATTTAAAGGTTTAAAGATTGACTGGTGGGAAGTTCCTGGCAGAGATGAAGAATGGAGAATGGACGAAACTCAAAGATTAGGTTCAGAAGAAGCATTCAACGAACAATATGGCAATCAATTCTTAACTAGCTCTAAGTTATTATTGGAAAACAAAATCTTACAAAAATTTAAAGATAGTCAAGTAACTTATAAACAAGCATCCTTTGATGCTTTTACAGATAATAATCTAGATCACCCTATAACTTTTGCTCCTGATTATGACGTAAGTTTCTTAGGGGAAACTAATGATAGATTTGTAATAGCTGTAGATGTTGGTGAAGGTGCAGGAGAAGATTACTCAGCAATAACTGGGTTTAAATTAGAATTAATGTCTAAAGAAGAATTAGAACAGCTAGGGGATTACAAATCAGTATATGATATATTTAAGTTAGTACAAGTATTTAAGTTTGCTAACAATTCTATTGACCCCAAAGAATTAGCTAAGTACTGTTATATGTTGTTTATGGAAATACTAGATTCGGAAAAAATTAAAGTTGTTCTGGAGTGGAATGCTTTAGGGCAAGCACTATATAATTCAATATATCTAGTTTATCCAGAGAGAAATGATATGTATGATGAGATGTTTGTTAAGCATAAACATAGGACTAACGATAAAGTTGCTAGGATTGGTTTAAGATACACAGGTAGAGACAGTAAGAATTTCTGGTCTTTAAATTTCAGAGATGCCACAAATAAGAACAGAGTAGAAGTTAATGAAAATGAAACAGTAGAACAACTTAGCTTTTTTGGTAAAACAGAAACTAAAGGTTACCATGGTCAAACAGGTAATGATGATTTGGCAATAAATGCTATAAATGCTACCTCAATTTTAGATACTCCTGAGTGGTTTGACTTAGTTGATGATTATATAGAATCACTAGATGAATTTGAAACAGACCAAATCGAAGATATAATTCAAAGAAGATTAGAAGCGTATGATGATAAGAGTGAGGAAGGTTTCATGGATTTATTTTCTGAAGAGGCTAATGCTAGAGATACTTACTTTGATTAATTTCCAAAACTAACTTACAGTTTGGTATAAATAAATCATAAGTAAATTAGAAAAATAATAAAAAAAATAATAATATGGCTTTAGATCCAACTATACGCCAATTTCAAGCGTCTGGTGTTTACCGTCTTTTAATAAATAATTCGAGACTACCTGACCAGCCAGTAGACGAGACTTTAAGGTTAGTTGTTGGTTTTTCAAAAAATGGACCATTCAATACTGTAGTATTTGTTCCTGATACGGAATTTTTCACCTCAGTATATGGAGAAAGAGATAGAACATTAGAAAGACAAGGAAGTTGGTTTCATTTAACAGCATTGATTTCATTGCTTGAAGGACCCGTATTCTGTCTTAACTTATTGAGTCTAAATGATGAACTTGATTTGGTACAATATAAAGGTTTTTCTTTGTCTTCTACAGAGATAAATGACCCACTAATCAGTGAGTCTTACTCAAACTTTTATAATACAGATAAATTTTACTTTCCTAGTGATAACGAATTTACAAATATCACTAAGGAAAACTCAAACAATCCTAAATTGTTTAACTTAGTAAACCTAAATAAACTACCTATAACAGTAATCCTTAAAAAATCAGAAGTGTCTGGTTTTGATGTTACTGCTAAAGAGTGGTATGGTACTGAATTAGATGAGATACCTACATTTCTTAATCACAATGATTATATCAGTGATTACAATATTGATGTTATTGTTTTAAAAGGTGACTTTACAAACTTTAACACCCTAAAGAATGACGTATTACTTGGTGAGTTTTTTGATGAAAAAGGATTAATTAAAGAAATGTTAGAAGAGTTTCTTTTAGTTCCAGAAGTAACAGTCTTAGATCGTTATAATGGTTCTTTAATTCCTGACTTTATCGATAAAGTAGGCAACCCACTATTTATAGAAACTTTAATAAACCAAGATACTACTAGAACTGGTTTATTCTGTACTATAAATCAGGAAGTATTTGACCAAGAATATCTTTCTGGAGGCAGAATAGATTTAGTAGGTCACGGTATAGAGAAACTAAATAGTAATACTATTGATTTTCTTTCTTATAGTGATACGCTTAAAGAAAATGTTTCAGAACTAAGAGTAGGCAACCCTATAAGTACTATAGATGTAAATCCTAGTTTGAATGCAGATTCAAATATCAGACCTACAGTACCTTTTTATGCTATTTTTGCAGGAACGATTGGTAATTATGTAGATACTTCAGGACTAATTGGTTCTGGAGATACGGTTATTACTGTTAATAATGGCGTAATTAGTGCTCATACCATTGGACCATTAAATCTTAATTACGGTACTCCATTTAACTTAACTGCTGGAGATACAATATCTAGAACAGGTAGTAACAATGTTGTAGAATATAGGATAGTTGTTCAAACTAGTCCAGGAGTTTTAGTATTAGAGGATTCAAACATAAAAGAAACTATTGTACTTACTAATTACACTAACTCAACAGGTACAGTTATTACTAATGGAGAAATAAGAATTGGTAGAGCAACTACTCTAGCACAATCTATTGTAAATATACCTACTTGGTATTACAAAAGAGCTAGTGATGGTAAGTTTATACAGCCTTTCTTTTTGGATCAACAACTAAATAGTGATTTTATCATTATTAGGTTTACTGCTAGTATTACCTTAATTACTGGGAATTTAATAATTGTTAGTTCTGGTGTGAATTATTTAGAGTTCATTAGTCCAGTACTAGTATCTGATCCAGACTATTATATAGTAGGAGAAGATCATCCTTATTATGTAGCTTGGGCTAATGGTGAAATTACTTCTGGTGATTCTTTTGTTGGTGGTAACTTTGTTAACTTTGTAGAAGAGTTAGAAAGTAACTTCATTAAGTTAGATGGTAGCTTTACTAAGAGAGTAAAAATTGAGTCTTATTTAGAGGAAACTTTTATTACTCAGACAAATGTTCCTGCGTTAATTAGTGTAACTAGTTCTACATCAGGTATTATTGGTAATGGTACTACTATTATTTCACTTAACGGTGACTTAAACAGAAGCATCAAAGTTATTGGTTATTTAGATCCAACAGACTTAACAAAAGTATTAGTTGATAATACTTCTGGAGCCTTTGCTGGTAAACTAAAAATCGGAGAATTTGTTGTTAATAATTATGGTTTAGTTGCTGGACAAAACTCAAGGTTAACTAGAGTTGTATCTATTACTCCTAACCCTGCAGATGCAACACAATTAGTAATTACTGCTTTAGAGAATATAGCAATAAATGATAACAGTATCCAAAAGACGATTGAAAGATACAAAGAAGTTCAGAACTTTATTAAGTATTATGTACCTACATTACTTAACGGATTTTCTTTGAGACCTCAACACTTACCTAATAATACTAATGCTAGAATGAATGAGATATTATCTCCTCTTGTTTCTGGTGGTGTATATGAAGGATTAAAGGACAGAGAAATAGTTCAATTCCGTTATTTGGTTGATACTTTTAATCATGGTATTGAAGCTAACTCTAAGTCAATATATGGTAAATTAGCCAAGAAAAGAGAAAACATTATTTGTTTATTGAATGCTCCTACTTGGGAAGAATTTAAAGCTTCTACTAACCCTTCTTTTAGAAGAGCTCCAACATTGGAGGTTAAACAATACCCAGTAGAAACTAGATATATTGTTAGTGGTGGTAACTTAGACAGAAATCCATCTGTAATATATTCTTTACCTGGTGAAAAAGACGGTGGAATCTATATGGTGTTTTTCGGACCTAACGTTATTATGAGAGACAGAGCAAAAGATATTTCTGTTCCTCCTGCAATGTTTGCAGCGGCTAACTACACTAGAAAGTTCATTAATAATAATCCATGGTCGATTGTTGCTGGACCTCGTAGAGGTGTACTTAATGTACCTAACTTTGTAGGTATGGAGCAACCGTTAACTGAGTCTGATAGAGGTTTACTAGAAAATATGGGTATCAACACCATTATTGATAAAAGAGATGTTGGTCCTATGATTACTAGTAATTCTACTGCTAAACAAAAAGTGAAGTCTACTTTATCTCAAGTACACGCAGTTGATACAGTAATTTACATTCAAGATGGTATATCTAATATTCTTTCAAACTTTGTTTGGGAATTTAATACTCCTCTTGTTCGTAGAGAAATCTTAGATTTAGCTGACCAATTCTTATTGTCAGTTTTAAATGGTGGAGGTATTACTGAATTTAGAAATGTAATGGATGAAACCAACAACTCTAGTGATATTATAGAAAACAACTATGGTATAATTGATACTGAAATTGAAGTTACAAGAGGTATGGGAATAATTGTTCACAGAACAACCGTACAACGTAATGGTCAAATTTCTGGACAATTACTATAGATAAAAATAAAATAATTAAGGTGTTGAGATTTTTATCCCAACACCTTAATTTTATATAAAGTAAAAGAAAACAATTATCAGATGTTTTTACAAGAGAAAGATTTATGTATATTTAACTTTTCTTTAAATCAATTATATGAAGCTATAACTTCTGAAGAAGATATTATTTCTATAATAAATGAGAATGCTAACCCAAACGCTAATTCAGATGCTAATTCAGATGCTAACCCAGCAGACCCAGAAAATAAAGTTAAACCTAAAACTTATGGTCCTTTTAAAAAACTAATGGGAGTTGTTATAAATTATTATTTCAGAACAGAATTAAATAATTTATATGCAGTTAATTTTATTAAACTCAATCTAGGTTCAAAGAAAAAATACATTGTTAATTTTCATTTTGTCAAAAACCTAAAGACTAAGCAGACAATGGATAATTTGTTATCAGATCAGAATCCTAATAAAAATGCAATGAAACTCAAGAAGATTGGTAAGAAAACTGGTACTGAGTTTGGGTCTACTGGTATGAATGAAGCTTCAAAAGTATTAGCTGCAGTATTTGGGATTGTTAATCTTTTTTTTAAGGCATTTTCTCCTGATTCTCTTTGGATGGAACCTAGTGTAGCTGGGGATGAAATGGATCAGATGAAAGAAAGAAAAAGAAAAGTCAAAGATGAAACTGACCCTGACTTATTTGAAGCCACAAAAAGAGGTAGACTTTATTTAAGGATGGCTCAAATAGGATTAAGAAACATGCCAACTTATGGTGTAGCTGTAAGTAAGCACTACTTATGTATATACAAAAAGGCTAACTATAAAGATATGACAGACGAGGAAATAATGAATACAGGAAGTGAATTACAAGTTATAATGTCTAATATTATACACAGAGTTAGCAGTATGCTAATAAGAACTCCTAAGGAAGTTTTAGAAGAAAACAACATAACTATAGCTAAATTATTACTAAACGAAATATATGCTTCTAAATCCACTAATAATTTTAGAATTTAATACACCTTATTTATCTGAATTAAGTGAGTATGTCAGAGATGTCGCTAAATATAATGGATATAGTAAACCAGTATTGAATTTACTATGGACTAGATTTACTAATCAAGTGAATAATAAAGAAGAAGTAAGAAAAAAGGAAGTAGACCAAGAAAAAGCATCAGAACAAGCACCAGAATCAGAAGATAAAAATAAAGAACAGAAAAGTAAAAATTTTACTTCTAGCTTTAATAAATATTCTAATGATGATACATTCAATAAAGATGAATTATTAAGAAATAACAATGACTTATTAAGAGATAATATTAATAGTATAGAATCAGAAAAAAGAGATATAAAGAAAACTACCATTGGTAAGTTAAGAATTTTTAGAATTAACTTCAGAAATAGAAAAATTGCTAACAAAGCAAAGAACAAAGCAATAGACTTTCTAAAAACTAATACACTCCCAATTAAGAAAGACAAATTGAAACAAATTAAAAATAAATAATGATTTCATTAGGTAACGTATATAGAGACCGTAAGTATTCAGTTTACTTACCACATTGGACTCAATCAGAACAATCAGTAAATCTAGATGAGCCAATATATCAGAGTATGTTTGTGGCATTGATTTCTCTACCACCATCTATACAAAATGCTGATACACAAAAACACTTAACTGCTCAACTAAAATCTATTAGTGGTATGACTATTGATCCTGCTTCTGATGTAGTAGAGCAAAGTTATAGAGGAGCTAAAAGAACATTTGCAGGTGGTATACCATCAACTACAACTGCAGATCTAACTATGAACTTTAACTTAAACTTAAATGGTCAAAACCAGTTAGAAACTTATAAGTTACTTCAATCATGGAACACTTTAATTCACGACCCTCTAACAGGGATCAAAAATTTAAAGAAAGATTATGTTGGTTCTGTGGAGCTTAATGCTTATAACAGAATCGGTGAAATTTTTATGAGAGTTAATTTTCCAGTTGTATTTCTTTCTGGAGGTTTACCTGAATTTAGTTTTGATGCAGATGCCAACGACATAATAAATCTCGATGGTATAACATTTAAAGCAGATTATTGGACTTATGAATTTATTTAGAATTTCATAAGCATAGTTAATAAATAAATTAATAATAAAAACACACAAAAGATGAAAATTCTAAAATTTGATGAATACATAAACGAAAAATATGGTATCAATGACTCTGATGATCTTAACAGTTTATTAGAAGGAGAAGATGATGATGACGATCTATCTTATCTTTTAGAAATGGACGAAGAAGATGATGATGAAGAAGACGAAGATAACGATGTAAACGAATTAGACATGGAAGACGAAGATGGCGAAGATAAGGTATCTGATTCTGACGATGAAGATGGAGATTTCGGTCAAAATCTTGAAGTTGAAAGACAAGCAAAAAAAGATCTTAATCTAGAGTCAAATATTGTTGATGACCTAGTATCACAAATGGACGAGAATGTTAGTGGCTTTTTCTATCACTGCGAGTCTTTACAAGATGTAAAAGATACTTTTGTTCAGATAGGTATGTTAGAAGCAAGAGTTGAAGCTATTCTAGGGTCTATTGAAGATTACGAAGAAGGTTTAAATGAGTCAGAAAACTTCTCAGGATTTATCAACGAAGAATTAATATTTGAGACTTTAAATGATGAACTTGAATATTTCTTCGAAGAAGACGCAGCTGCACCTAAACCTGCATCTAAAGCTTCTAGTGCTAAAGACGCTGCAAACAGATTTGCACAAAAAGGCAAAACAGCTGCAAGCAAATTAGCACAAAAAGGTAAAACAGGCTTTAACAAAGCTAAAGCAGCTACAGGAGCCGTGAAAAAAGGTTTTATGAGCCGTGTTAAAGGTATTGGTAGTAGTATTGGTAAAACACTTTCAAATATCAAAAACAAAGTTACTAATAGCAAAATCGGTCAAAAAATTGGTAAAGCATATAGCACAGCTAAAAAATATGTACAGAACCAGTGGAAAAAAAGACCAGGTGGTTCAAGAGGACCAAGTACTGACGTATACAAAAGAGGCAAGAATATAAAAGACATCAGAACTAAGAAAGCTAAAGATGCTAAAACTGCAGGTGCCCAAGCATAGAGGTAAATAACTAATATAAAACTTAAAATGACCAATAAGATATTTTTCTTATTGGTCATTTTTATTTTAAAACTACTAATAAATAATAAAACAAAAGAATAAAAAACATCAAATGTTAAATTCAAGAATAACTGAAACCATGAGAATCAATAAGATAATGAATGAAAAGTGGGGAGATAAAAAAGTATTATCTATAACAGAAAAAGAAAGAATAACAAGAGATTTTGAATTAAATGAAAGAGGTATTACTAGTTTTGCTTGGGGTCTTTTAGATAGTGGTGCTGGTTTAGTGTTAGCTGGATTTGGTACTAAGATTATTAGTGCTATTAGTGGAGTTTTAAGAGGTAGTGTAGGTAAAAAGTTTAGATTGCCAGTATCAGCTTTTAGTACTCAAGTCAAATTTAACAGCGACAATAACATCACAGGTTCAGGAGATAAAACAGAAGTTAATGATTTTATAGAAGTATACAATAAAATTGAAGAATTAATAGAAGCCCAAGTAAGTTTAGTTGCAAATAAAAATTCAATATTTGCTTATCTTAATAGGATTAGACGCAGTAACCCTTTATTAAAAAAGGCAGAAGTAAATGTAAATATAGCTACAGCTAAATCACCTAAATTTTCCCCTGATGGTAAAACAATGCAAAAAGAACCAGACATCTATGATTTAATAAACACTAAAGACCCAAAAGACATAGAAAAGATACTAAAAGTAGCAATGAAAAAGAATGATAAGGCAATAATAGACACTAAGGTCATAGATATAATGAAAAAAATAAAAGAAGGTAAAGATGACCAGTTAGCTAACGCAACAATGCTAAAAAAATACGACATAAACACCTATAAAACTATTGAAATTGGTGGTAAAAAATTCACAGACCTCAGATCTTACATAGCAGCATTGATGGAATTAAGTGCAGTTAATAAGGGGGATATTGAGGAACTAGATAAAAACATCGCTACGAAATTCCCTAATTTTGATAACTCTAACAGCCCAATGAAAGGAGATAAAACTAGAGTTACAACTGTTAGTAATAGTAACTACTCCTGGATGGAATCAAGATTAATTGCAGGTTACCTACAAAATCGTTATATTAATCTACTAAAAATCAGGAATAACAGAATTAACGCCATCAAAGCCCAGGGTAAATCATCATTTAAAAGTAGAGCAGATAGGGATATTATAAGAAAACAAGAAAAAAATAAGCCTTTGAGTTCTTTTTATTATGATGGAAAACCAATATCTGATGATGTTGTAGGAGAATTAGTCTCCGTGAGTCCAATTAATGGTTCAGCTAAAGAATTTTTACAAGCTCTAAAAAAAGAAAGTAGAATAAAGGTTGAATTTATATTTAAGAACCTTTCTATAAATGGTGCTAGTACAAAAACAGAAGACACAGACCAAGAAAATGATAAAGAAGAATTAACTCAGGGAAATATTGTATCGGCAGAAATAGCTATGAGTGATTTACTATTATTTTTCCAAAAGATAACTGGTAATTTAAGAATCAACCTACTCAAGATTATAAAAACTAGCAGAGATAGGGTTAATGACTTTACAGATTATCGCCCACAAAACAAAGATAAAAAAGATACGGATAGGGAAACCCGTCCAGTAGGTAGACCTACAAAAGACAGCAAGGACAGAAGAAAAGAATATAAAATAGGTGGGTTTAGTGGTGGTGATGTTTTCGGTGCAACATATAATAAATAATCATAATGAATTTATCTAAAAAATTTATACAAGAAGGCATAAAACTAGATAAAGATATTGAAAGATATCTTAATACTGACTATAATATGGTTTATGAAAGATTATTCAAGAAAAAAAAAGAAAGAGATAATGAAGACAGAGAAAGAGGTAAAGATCCTAACAAAAAAGTCAAAAGACCATCTATAGGTAATGATCTAGTAGATCTAGGTAGAGGTGCCCTTAGACTTGCTGGATCAGTTGGTAGAGGGTTATTGGATAGATTAGCAGGAAGAAAGGGAAAAATAAAAAGAATCCTAAGAGATGCTAAGGCTAATAACCTCCCCCCATCTAGAGTAATGCAATTACGTGATGAGTTAAAGAATATTAGTAACAAAGAGCTTAGAATAAAGTCAAAGGAAATTATAAACAAGCACAAAGGAGACAAGAATAACAGAAAAATAGCAATACAAAGAAAAAGAGAAATGTCGAGAAATAAAGTAAATGCTAGTTACCTACCAACTTACCTACCAACTTATGATGAAATTGTAGAGGAAGGTTTATCTGCTATGGTGGCTAAATTTGGGATATGGCATACCAGCTTTATGAAAGACATAATGGGTGCTCCTCCATTATTCTCTAAGGATTTCTTCTCAAAAATTTTTAGTGATATTACCCCAAAAATTGTTAGTGATATACATAAATCCTGGTTGGACTTATGTAACAAGAAAAAAGTATTATCTTATTTTATATCTCAGATAGGTGACCCAGAATTAGAGAAAATCGCTCAATCCACTTTGGACTCATATAATAGCAAAGAAAAAGAGCTAACTCTAATAAAGAACACCAACTTACCCGTTAAGAGTAAGGAGAAGAGATTAAAAGAACTAGAGAAGAAAATTAAAGATCTAGAAACACAATTTAATTCCATAGGAATACCAGACCACATGAAGACTACATAAAAGTAAAAAGTATAACATTGAGACAATAAGAAATAATAAGAAATTTATATGAATAATGAAGATATTTTAATGATGGGTGGAGCACCAGCAACCCCAGTAAAACTAGACCCAGTCTTTATCGCATCACTAGATAACGTAACTAATAGTATTAGCTCTAACGTTATTCACTTTAGCTTTAATGATATATCAGAAAAAGATAACTTAATGTTAAGCATTGCTGTTGCATCATTTAATCTACAAAAAGGGTTTATATCATTTAACTTAAATGAGAATGGTGGTCAGACTATGAAATCATTACTTAATGTTTTACTATCCAGAATAAACTCTGTGGATATTGTTAAATATAATGGTTCTGGTGAGATAGACTACATACTAACCTTAGAAGATTTTGCCTTTACTTCATTTCGTAAGTCAGATTTTAATTTCAATACTGATTATAACAAACAAAACAAAAATAATTTAAGAGTAAACTTTTCTTATAGTGAGATGCTTGTTAAATCCAACGAGGAAGTTAAGTTAAGAGAAGTGATTCGAGGTGATAATGCTACATTCAATGCAACTCTTGGGTTTATTGCAAAAGCATAAGTTAATTAATAAATACATAAAATAAAAAAAGATAATAATAATGGGAGAAGGAGAAATAAACCCAGAAGATTGGGCATCTAAGCTAAAAGCAATGGATGAAGCTTCTGGAATTAACAGAGAAAAAAAGGAGGAAAAGCCTTACTCAATAGCTGGTGATCAAGACAAACTTGATTCTGGTTCAGTTGAAGAAGATGACTTCAGACAAAAAAAGACTCTACAACAAGCAATAGGTTACGTGCCTATACCAGTTAGTAGTTTACCAACAAATGGTAGATTTTATCCATCAGGTACTACTTTACTTATTAAAGCTTTAACTGTTGAGCAAGTAAGACATTGGTCTACCGTTGATGATTCTCAACCAATAGACGTAAATTCACACTTGAATCAAATAATACTATCTTGTTGTACATTAAAAGGACCAGATGGTAGATCTTTAGGTTACAAGCAGATTTGTGATGCAGACAGACTTTTTATCCTACTAAGTATAAGAGATCTAACTTATAAAGAAGGTGAAGCTAAGATAGACATTCCAATTAGGTGTAGTTGTGGTGCTAGTTCTGAAACAAAAGTACCTTTATCTCACGACTCTATAGTTTTACACGAAGAGTTAGAGGAAAGTATAGAGAAATACTATGACTCAGACGAAAGATGCTTTGTTATTAGATCTGCTAGTCATGGTGACTTAGTCTTACATTTACCTAGAATAGGTGTAATGGAGAAAGTTTACAATCAGATATCTGAATACGAAAGACAACAAAAAACCTGGGATAAAAGTTTTTACATAACTCTACCTTACCTGATAACTAACTCTAACCTATTAGACGATCAGAAAGCATTCAACAGAATGTATAACGATTTCAAGACTTGGAGTATAGGTAAATACTCAATATATCAGAAAATGATCGAGAAACTAAAAATGGGTCCAACTGAGAAGATAAAGGGTACATGTTCTAAAATCGGTTGTGGTGCTGAGGTCACTGCAAGCTTAACATTTCCTGACGGTATCAGATCTCTTTTCCTTATTTCGAACATCGAATCAGAGCTTTTATAAAATTATGCATGCTTGGATGCTTAATTATAAAGGTACTAATTTTAGTTCGGTATATAGTATGAAATATTATGAATTTGAGGAGATGACTATGCTATTGCATGATCACTTAGAGTCGCAGAAAAAGGAATACGATAAAGTTGATTCTCAACAAAAGGATTCCCAAAAAGGTTTCAAGCAACCTAAACAACCTAAGATGCCTAGCATGCCTAAAATGAATATGCCTAAAATGTAATAAAATAAAAAAGTCCTAGAAATAAATTTCTAGGACTTTTTTTATTTATTTCTTGTTGTTTAAGTTCATTAGTGCTTCTCTGTTTTTCCTGATCCTATCGTTGAATAATTTCCTTTTCTCTGGAACATACTTACCATAGAAGTTCATCTTTAGTTTGTCTATATTAAGATTCATTTCTATTTTCCTTTTTATCATTTCTTGTTTCTGAGGTTCGCTCATCTTAGAGGTATCAATCTTTTCATCTATTTGTAATGCTAGATATTCGTTGTAGTTCATATTAATTTAGTTTTACGTGTTGATTTAATGTTGAACTTTTCTTTTCAGTATCAATAAATCTTTTCTTGAAAGTCTTAAACTTTCTCTCTTTGATTTTTGCTTTTTCATCTAAGATTTTCTTTAGTTTTTCTGGGTT
>Ga0163144_10010861_pt1 | contig 19344 bp, 11 predicted proteins | sample OliLak19BULKMAT1_FD_123175 | JGI IMG/M metagenome (GOLD analysis project Ga0163144, IMG submission 123175) | Freshwater microbial mat bacterial communities from Lake Vanda, McMurdo Dry Valleys, Antarctica - Oligotrophic Lake LV.19.BULKMAT1 | ecosystem: Environmental > Aquatic > Freshwater >... | reverse complement strand
TTAGGGCGTAGCAGACCAGACCGGGTCCGGGCTCAACAGATCCGCGGGAGCTGCTCGCCGCTCAGGCGGTCCACGATCCGCTCGGAGCCGATGATACTGCGCTGGGTCACCTGCCCGGCCGGGCCGGCCGACACCGTGCCGATGGCGACGGGGGCGCCACCCGGAGCGCTTTGCCGCAGTATCTCCAGCGCAATGGAAACCTGCGCCGCAGGCAGAACGCAGACGAAGCGGCCTTCGTTGGCCACATAGAGCGGATCCAGGCCGAGGATCTCGCAGGCGCCCTGGACGAGCTCGGACACCGGCACCTGGGCGGCGTCGATGGCGATGGCGACCTTCGCCGACTCCGCCAGCTCGACGAGCGAAGTCGCCAGGCCGCCGCGCGTCAGGTCGCGCAGGCAATGGACCTCGAGACCGGCAGCGAGCAGCGCCAGCACCGGCGCCGCCAGCGGCGCACAGTCGCTTTCAATCGCGCTCTCAAATTCCAGGCCGGCCCGCGTCGCCATGATCGCCATGCCATGACGGCCGAGGTCGCCGCTCAGAATGATCGCATCGCCCGGCTGGATGCTCGCGGGCGCAACCGTCAGCTTGGTCTCGATCACGCCGACCCCGGAGGTCGTCACATAAAGTCCGTCGCCCTTGCCGCGCTCCACGACCTTGGTGTCACCGGTCACGATGCTCACGCCCGCGGCCGCGGCGGCCGCCTGCATGGATGCGACGACCTTTTCCAGGGTCGCCACCGGGAAACCTTCCTCAAGGATGAAACCCGCGCTCAGCCACAGCGGCCGGGCGCCGCACATCGCGAGGTCGTTGACCGTGCCGTTGACGGCGAGCGTGCCGATGTCTCCACCGGGGAAAAAAAGCGGGCTGACCACGTGCGAGTCGGTCGTGAAGGCCAGCCGGCCGCCGCCGGGCAGGCGCAGCTGGGCGCCGTCGTGCTGCGCGTCGAGCGAGGGATTGGCAAACGCCGGCCGGAAGATGCGCTCGATCAGCTCCTGGGTCAGCCGGCCGCCGCCGCCGTGGCCCATGGTGATCTCCGTCCGGTGCGACAACGGCACGGGACAAGTGAAACCGGACGAGACGTCGGGCGCGGCGGGCATGGGGTTCAGACGGGAAAGTGGGGCCAGACCGGCCCGGGTGGCAGCCAGCCGGCCGGGGCGTCCGAACGATTCTCCGGCGAAGCCGCGAGGGCGGCCGGGGATGATTGGGACTTTTCGGCCGCTGGCCTAGCTGCCGCGGTGACGCTGTATGCCAGCACGTCGAGCCCCGCGGTCCGGACCGGCGGACGCGCCCGGGGATCGGAAAGATCCCGGCGGACGGGGGCCGGCGGCGGAGCGAGGGGTGATGTGCCCGGCAGGGACATGCCGACATCATCGCAGATCGCCGCCCGGGGGGCGCGGCGGGCGTTGCGATAGACTGTGCAGATCTTGCCGGCAAAGGGCCCGTGTATCGGCACTCACCGCCTGGCTGTAGGGCGGAGTCGCTGACCCCGCCGGTGGAGCCCGTGCTCCGCGCGGGCTTTAACCTGCGCGGAGCGCAGGTTCCACCCCAAGGCAAAGGCGGGATCAGCGATCCCGCCCTACAGTTTCAATTGCATGTTCCCCCACCTCAGTAGCTCCGGGTGTGCAGGGCCCGGATATAGTTGGCCCGCTCGAAGGCGTCCGGATCAGGGCAACGATGGAGGTTCAGCCGGCCCCGGAACTCCGGTAGCCCCGTGAAGCCGTGCTGCCCCATCCACGTCTCAAGGCCATCGTGCATGCCGGCCAAAACCTCCGGTCCGGATTGCAGGATCGCGGACACCACCTGCACGGCATGGGCGCCGGTGAGCAGGGCCTTGATGACGTCCTCCGCGGCGTGCACCCCGCCACTGACCGCCAGCGACCCACTGATCTGGGGCGACAGGATCGCCAGCCAGCGCAGACGCAGCAGCAGCTCCGACGAATCGGACAGGTGCAGGGTCGGCCTCACCTCCAGCGTGTCGATGTCGACATCGGGCTGGTAGAACCGGTTGAAGATCACCAGGCCCGACGCGCCCTCCAACTCGAGAGCGACCGCCAACTGGGCCACCGCGGCATGATAGGGCGAGAGCTTGACGGCCACCGGGATCCGCACGGCGTCGGCCAACTCGCGGACGATCTCCAACATCTCGAGCTCGACCTGGTCGGCCGCCACGTCGGCCCGGGTGACAACATGGTAGAAGTTCACCTCGATGGCATCGGCGCCCGCCTTTTCCAAGAGAGGCGCCACTTCCATCCAGGCGCCCCGCCGGCAGCCGTTCAGCGAGGCGATGACCGGAATCGAGAGGCGCTTTTTCAGCGCCGCGAGGTGCCGGAGATATCGCTCGGGCGTGTGGTGATAGTCCGCCCCCCCGGCCTGCCAGTCCGGCACCGGGCCGGTGCCGAATTGCTCCATGAAAAGCGAGCGCATGACGACGGCGCCTGCGCCCGCGTCCTGCAGCTGGTGCGCAAGGCCGAGTTCGTCGCACAGCGGCGAGGATCCGACGATGAAGGGGCTGCGCAGATACAGCCCGAGGTAACGGGTCGCGAGGGGCATGAGGACGGGGGCCGCCTTATTATGAACCGGGATCCGGACCGCCACTCGGCGTTTGTTGGCATTGTATGCGCAGCGCTTGGCCGCGGCCGGGCCGACCCGGTAGGGGCCGTTGCCCTCAACGGCCCGGGCGCTTGAGAGCAAGCGCCTCTACCATCTGCCGTGATCCTAGATTGTCCGCGAATGTTGCAGCGCGGAGGCCGTGACCGTCGGGTCGAAGCGCATGGCGATGACCCGCAGCAGCGGCACGCCGAGGCGGGTGACCTCGACCCCCGCGGCGGTGCGACGCACCAGGCCGTCCGTTTCCAGGTCGCCGAGCGACGCGATCTCCGCGGCATAGACGGCCGCAAAATCGAGCCCGAGCGCCGCGGACAGTGCCACAAAATCGAGGCGGCGGTCGCACATCAGGCGCATGATGATCGTGCGGCGGCGCGCATCCTCGGCGGTGAGCCGCAGGCCGCGCTCGACGGGCAGCCGGCCGGCGTCGAGGGCCGCGCGCCATTCATCGAGGGTCTTGTAATTCTGCCGGTAGCTGTCCGGCGTGGACGAGATGGCCGAGATGCCGAAGGCGTAGAGCGAGGCCCCACCCTGCGTGCTGTAGCCTTGGAAATTCCGGTGCAGCGTGCCCTCGCGCAGCGCGACGGCCAGCTCGTCATCCGGCTTGGCGAAATGGTCGAGCCCGATGTCGATGTAGCCGGCGCCGGTCAGCATCTCGTGCGCGACGGCGGACATCGCCAGCTTGTCCTCGGGGCCGGGCAGTTGCTGCCGGTCATCAAAGATCTTCTGCGTCGGCTTGATCCACGGCACGTGCGCGTAGCTGAAAACCGAGAGACGGTCGGGGTTGAGGGTGAGCACGTCGCCGACGGTCCGCGCGAAGGATTCCGGCGTCTGCAGGGGCAGGCCGTAGATGAGGTCGACGTTGATGGACGTGAAGCCGGCCTCGCGCAGCCACTGGAAGGCCGCCTCGTTCTGCCACTGGGGCTGGATGCGGTGGATCGCCAGCTGCACGCGCGGGTTGGTGTCCTGCACGCCCAGCGAGGCGCGGCGGGCGCCGATGTCGCGCAGCGCCGCCACGTGCTCGACCGTCAGGCGGCGGGGATCGATCTCGACACTGAACTCGCAGTCCGGGGCGACGGTGAAGATCTCGCGCACGAGCGTGCCGAGCCGGCGCAGTTCGTCCGGCGGGAAGAAGGTCGGCGTGCCGCCGCCCAGGTGGATCTGCGCTACAGGCCGGGCGCGGTCCAGGCGGGCCGCCGTCAGGCGCATCTCGCGGGCGAGGTCATCGAGGTATTCGGCCGCGGCGCCGCGGCGCTTCGTAATGACGGTGTTGCAGCCGCAGAACCAGCAGCGCGTCTCGCAGAACGGCAGGTGGAAATAGAGCGACACCGGCCCGGCGCCGGGGCGGTTGTCGAGCCCGATGGCCTCCTCCAGCTGAAGGGCGGCGAGGTCGGCGGTGAACTTGGTCGCCGGCGGATACGACGTATAGCGCGGTCCGGGAATCGAGTATTTCCGGATGAGGTCGAGGTCGAGGGCCGCGGGCGCCGCGGAAAGGAGTGGTTCGGGTCGGATCATTGCGTGGACCCACAGTATGGCAGGAACGTGCCGCCCCGGCTCCGCCGGCCTTGCGTTAGACCATGCAAATCTTGCGGAGGCATATCCGCCTCCAAATGTTGTTACCTTCTGGTGGTCGACGGTTTCCACACCGCGATAGGCGGCGGTATGCAAACCAACGTCCACCTTGTCGGGGCATAAAGCCCCTCCCACCGCCCCTATGCCCGGTTAAATGTAGGGCCGACGCTTGCCGCCGTGCCGTGGTTCGCACGCGGAACGGTCCGCCGACGAGCGGCGACCCTGCATTCACCTGCATGAGCCCCGTTCAGACCGGCGCCGCGCTGCGCCACTTGTCCCGCGGCACGGCCACCAGGGCGATGGCGACGAGTTGGCTGAGGATAAAGGCGGCGAGCCACCAGAAGGCGGCGTCCATGAAACCGTAGCTGTGCAGGCCCACGCCGAGCATGTTGACGCCGAACCAGCTCCACGCGGTCACGACGTTGCCGAAGATGGCGAGCGCCATGAGGCCGGGTTGCTTCACCAGGCCGCCCCAGCGGGCGTGCAGGATGACGGCGTTCCACAGGACGATGATGAGCGCGCCGTTTTCCTTCGGGTCCCAGCCCCAGAAGCGACCCCACGACTGGTCGGCCCAGATGCCGCCGAGCACGGTGCCGACAAAGCTGAAGATCGTGGCGAAGCAGACGACGCCGTAGACCATGCTCGCGAGCGCGTCGGCGGTCTTTTTGTCCAGTGTGCGGGTGAAGATGCCGCGCGCCAGGTAGATGAGGGCGAGGAACCCCGCGAGGAACGTCGCGGAATAACCGATCGTCACGGTGACGACATGCGTCGCCAGCCAGAAGTTGGAGTCGAGCACGGCGCGCATCATCTCGAGCGTGTCGCCGGTGAGCGACAGGTGATGCGCGATGAGCAGCGTGGCGAAGCCGATGAGGCCCGCGGCAACGCTGCCGATGGCGTTGCGGTAGACCGCCTCGAGCACGAGGCAGAGCAGCACGGCGCCCCACCCGATGAAGAGCGCGGAGGAATAGAGGTTCGTGACCGGCGGCCGGCCCTCGAGCCACATGCGCGTGGCGATGCCAGCCGTGGTCAGGATCCAGGCGAGCAGCACGAGGCGGAAGGCGATGCGGCCGAGCACCTCGGGCCACTTCAGCCAGGAAAACAGGGCCACAAGGAGGGCGGCAACATACAGCACCGTGCTGGTGTAGAACGGTTGCGCGGCGTTGAAGCGCGCCTCGAGGTCGCTCTTGCGCAGGAAAGCCGGGATGGTGCCCTGCAGGCGCGCGCGATAGTCATGCACCGCGGAGTTGAAGGCCGCCGGTTGGTAGTCGCGCCAGGCCAGGCCGGTCCGCACGTAGCTGGCCGTGGCGGGATCCAGCCGGCCGCGGTCCACGCTGGTGCGCAGGGCGGCGCCGGTGTTGAGCCACGTGGTCAGGTCTTCCTGGTTGGTCTCGGGCGGGATCAACCGGAGGTAGCCGAATTGCTCGAGGGTCATGAAGGTCGTGCGCATCTCGAGCAGCGCGCGCGCTGCGTCGGTGTCGTGCGGCTGGCCGGCCTTCTTCGCCTGCTCGGCGGCGACGCCGGCGGGCAGCGCGTGGTCGAAGTTCGCCAGCCGGTCGAGGTAGTTCGCGACGCCGGGGGCCAGCAGGCTGTCCTGCACCCGCTGGTAGAGGAAGATGTTGTCGCGCAGCTGCACGACGGCCTTCTGGAAGGGATTGCGGATCGGCGCCTCCACGGCGTCGGCAAGCCGCGCCTGGCGGTCGAGCTCGGGAAACCCGGGCTGCAGCTGGGCGTAGGCGAAGCGCTTCTGGCCCGCGCCCTGCTCGGACGTGAGGTTGAACAGAGTCAGCACGTCGGGATGGACAACCTCGATGACCGGGTAGGTGTTGGCCACGGTAGAGCGGAAAAGCATCTCGAGCAGCCACTCGGCCGGCGCGAGCGTGCGACCGTCCTTGGCCGTGACGCGCTGGCGGCCCTGCAGCACCAGCAGCGTGGTGCGGGCCACGGTGTCGAGCGGCTTGACGCGGCCGTTGACCAGCGTCGGCAGCTTGCCGAAGGCCTCAAGGTCGTAGTCGCCCTTCGGCGCGCGGGGAAACAGCGAGGTGGCGACGATCAGCGCCGCCAGCGCGGGCACGAGGATCGCGACGAGCCGGGCGGCGGTCCAGCGCGGGCGGGTGGAAATCGCCGGGATCGCGGTGCCGGGCGCGCCGGCCGGGCGCCGGCGCCGGCCGACGAAGCCGACCAGGTGCAGGCTGAACTGCCAGCCGAGACCAAGCGTCATGATGCCGCACGCGATGTAGGGGATCAGCCAGCTCGGGTTGCGCACGACCTGGAGCACGGTGGTCGTGTCGTTGTTGTCGAAGCCGGCCTGGTAAAACGTGAGCCCCGCGTAGCGCAGCGGGTTGTTCATGTAGATGAGGACCTCGCGGTCGTCCTTGCCGTCGGGCGTGGTCAGCCGGAGGCGGCTGGAGAAATTCTTCGGGATCTCGGTGCCCGCATAACGGACGTGGCTGAACTTCAGGAGCGTCAGCGAATACGGCTTGTAGTGCCGCGCGTAACGCAGCGAGATCTTCCACTTCCGCCCGCCAAACTCGAAGGGTTGCGCGTCGAGCTGGGGCGCCACGAGCCAGGTGCCGATCGGGCCGTCGGGGCCGGTCAGCTCGACGTAAGCCGCCGGCAGGTTGCGCTCGCCCTCCTTGAAGGTGAGGGGCATCGGGTTGACGAGGATGCGCGGGCCGACGCCCTGGTTGGCCGGGCCGGTCGCGGCGCTGGCGCCGGGCATGGCCTCCTGCAGGCCGGCGTTGGGCAGGTAGGTGTGCACGCCGACGCGGAACGGCAGCTTGGGGTGCTGCACCGCCTGCTTGCGGGCGAGCGGGGCCTCGGGGATCGAGACCACCTCGTCAAACTTCGGGTCGGTGGTGTCGGTGATCGCCAGCTCGATGTTCCGGTAGCTCTCCGAATAGTTCTTGGTCTCACCCTGGTCGAGGCGCATCTGGAACTCGTCCTGCCAGAGCGCGGTGAGCAGCTGGCCGATGAGGAGGACGATGAGGCCGATGTGCGCGAGCCAGATGCCGACCTTTTTCCAGGTGAACTGGAAGCGGTAGACGTGCGCGGCGACCAGATTCACCAGCAGCAGGCCGCCCAGCGTGTAACCGCCGGGAAAGACGGCGAGCGACACGTCGCCCACGTGCCAGAACACGATGAAGGTGTTGAAGTATTTCGCCTGCACCACCCAGATGCCGAGGTTCACCTGGTCCAGCGTGGCGACCAGGATGAGGATGATGGAGAACAGGATCAGGACGACCGTGAGCTTGAGCGACACGAACAGGTCGCGGGCGTCGTAGAGAAGGGAGGTCAGGAATTTCACGGCGTGGAGAGGGTGTGCACGAACGAGAGGAAGGCGGGTTGTTCGGCGGCGACCAGCGCGGCCGGACCGGTGAGCTTGAAGAACCAGGTGGCGCCCGCATGCGGAACCATCGCGCCGAGCAGGCGCGGCGGGTTGTCGCCGCCGCCGGTGATATCCGCGAGCGTGACCGCGAGTCCGTTCACCTTGAGGCGTGTCACCGCGCCGGCGAATTCCGCCTCGGAGACGGGCGGCAGCGAGAGCTGGCCGCGCCAGCGGTTGAGGTTGGCGAGGTCGCCGCCGACATCGCCGGGGAACGCCGTGACCGCGAGCTCGGCGGTGGCGCCGTTCGCGCCGGAGATCACGAAGGTCGCCTTGCGCATCGCGGTGGCGGGCTTCTCCTGCCAGCCGGCCGGAGCGGTCCACTTGAGGCCGGGGCCGCTCGTGCCGACCACGGGTGGGCCGGCCATGTTTGCCGGCGGGGCGGAAGGAGCGGTGGCGGGGGCCACCGGGGCGGCGACGGGCGCGGCCAGCGGCTGGGCGGAGACCTTTACGGTTTTCAGGAATTCGAGGAAGCCGGCCTTTTCCGGCGCGACCACCGCGTCGGGCCCCGTGAGCTTGAAGAACCAAGTGGCGCCCAGGTGCGGCACGATCGCCCCGAGCATCCGTTGCGGGGCGTCGGCGGTGCCGCCGGCGAGGTCGACGACCTGCATGGCCACGCCAGCGCCGGACAGCGGCGTGAGGACGCCGGCGAGTTCCGCGACGGCGATGGGCGGACGGCCGAGCTGGCCGAGCCAGCGGTTCACGTTGGCGAGATCGCCGCCGACATCGCCCGGGAAAGCGGTGATCGCGAGGTCGGCGACGGGGCCGCCCTCGGTGCCGATGGTGTAGCTGCCCTTGCGCATGGCGGATCCCGGCTTCGCCTTCCAGGTGGCCGGGGCGGTCCAGGTGAGGCCGCCGGCGTCGGTCGAAGCCACGACCAGGCCGCCGGTGTCGGCCGCCATGGTCGCCGGGGTAGCGGCGGCCGCAGCCGGCGGCGGCGTGTCGTTTTCCTTGGGAATGCGGTAGGTGGCGACCTGGGCCTCGCGGCACGAGGCCAGGCCGAACGGCAGGACCAACAGCAAGACCGGCCAGCGTGGGAGCATGGCGCGGAGTGGAGAATATAAGCGGACGCTTGGCAACTGCGGCAGCCGGGGTTGAGGCAAATTGGGGGATTTCATCGTGGAACCCCGACTATGACCAAAAACCGCGACCATGGCTGCGCATATCTTGCGAGCCATTAGCCGGGCCTTGCGGGAATCGCGGCTCCGGCCGGCCCCACAAGCACAAACCCTGCGCGATACTCGGCAACCCATGCGCAGCGGATGCGGTCCGTTACTGGCAATATGGGCGCGACAAGATGCCGGGGCCCAATAATCTCGCGGCATCGCCTGCCTCATCCATCATCACTCCGTCCCCTGCTTATCATGAAAAATACCCATAAAATCATCTCCGCCGGCCTCATCCTGCTGGCGGGCGCCACCTTGGGCCTCGCCGCCCCTGTCACGGAAAACTGGGAAAACCACTGCACCAAGTGCCACGGCGAGGATGGCAAGGGTCAGACCAAGGTCGGCAAGAAACTCAAGCTGAAGGACTATACCGACGCCAAGGCGCAGGCCGAGATGAAGGACGAGGACATGATCAAGGCCATCGCCGACGGCGTCTTTGACGCGGCCGGCAAGGAGAAGATGAAGGCCTACAAGGACGAACTCTCGTCTGACGAGATCAAGGAATTCGTCGCTTACATCCGCAAGTTCAAGGCCTGAGCGATCCCTAGCCCGTCCGTGCCGGTCCGGCCTGCGCCGGGCCGGTGACGCCCCGCCCCGCCCTTTTTTCCACCCATGTCCACGCCCACCCCGCCTCCCGCCGCCGCGCCCCGCTCGCATTTCAACAACTGGATCAGCGCCATCGGCGGCGTGCTCTCCGTCGGCGCCCTGTTCTCCTTCGCGCTGCTGGTGTGGATGGACTTCACGCAGGGGGACACGAACCCCTACCTCGGCATCTTCACGTACATCGTCTCGCCGGGTTTCCTGATCACCGGCCTCGGGCTCGTGTTCTTCGGCGCCTGGGCGCAGCGCCGCTGGGCCATCAAGCACGCGGCCACCATGCCGGACAAGTGGCGGCTCGACTTCCACAACCCCGCGCAGCGCCGCGTGATGATCCTCTTCGGCATCGGCGCCGTGGGCTTCATCATGCTGAGCGCCTTCGGCAGCTACCAGACCTACCATTATTCCGAGTCGGTCCAGTTCTGCGGCGAGGTGTGCCACAAGGCGATGAACCCCGAGTTCGTCACCTACCAGCGGGGCGCGCACGCCCGCGTCGGCTGCGTGGAATGCCACATCGGCTCCGGCGCCGAGTGGTTCATCAAGGCCAAGATCAACGGCACCCACCAGCTCATCAGCTACACGCTCGACACCTACAACCGCCCGATCGCGACGCCGCTCAAGCAGCTCCGCCCCGCACAGGACATCTGCGCCAAGTGCCACTGGCCGGAGAAATTCCACGGCAACGTCGAAATGAACTATGAGCACTTCCTCTCCGACAAGAAGAATACCCCCTACACCGTGCGCATGCTGATGCATGTCAACAAGAGCGCGGCCGGCGCGCCCCCCGGCGGCATCCACAGGCACGCCAGCGCCACCGAGAAGGTCGAGTATTACGCCACCGATGACAAGCGGCAGGACATCCCCTGGACGCGCGTCACCAACCTCAAGGACGGCACCTCGCGCGTGTTCCGCACTCCTGATTTCACCGGCGAGCCGCCCGTGGACCGGATCCGCGTGATGGACTGCATGGACTGCCATAACCGCCCCGCCCACGTCTTCCCCACCGCCAACGACGCCGTGGAGAAGGCCCTCGCCGCCGGCACGCTCCCGCTCTCCCTGCCCAACATCAAGCGCGTCGCCGTCGCCGCCATGACCCAGGAGGCGATCAAGACCGACGCCGAGGCCGCCCAGAAGATCGCGGACTACCTGCGCTCAAAGTATACGGACAAGGCCCTCGCCGCCGAGGTCCCGGCCGCCATCGCCGCCGTGCAGGGCATCTTCGCCACGAGCATCTTCCCCGACCGCAAGGCCGACTGGCGCGTCTACCCGAACAACATCGGCCACAAGGACTGGCCCGGCTGCTTCCGCTGCCATGACAGCAAGCACACCAGCGCCACCGGCCGGACGATCTCCTCGAGCGACTGCAATTCCTGCCACACCATCCTCGCGCAAGGCAAGGGCACCGAACTCATGCAGCTCAGCGGGGCCGGCATGGAGTTCAAGCATCCCGGCGGCGAGCTCGATCCCGAGCTGACCTGCGCGGACTGCCACAATGGCGGCATCCAGAAGTAGGGCTCCTCGCTACTTTCAGTGGGCTGTTCTTGCACTCCAACCTCCCGCACCCCAGGTAACCACTAATGAGTTTCGCCAAAGGCGAAACTTCGGACAACCCCTCCGACTCATCGTCTCCGATCCAGGCTTTGGGGTCTGCTAATCGCCGACTGGAAAAAACTCCGTCGGCGATTAGCCGCCCCCCTCTACACCCCCTCCATTCTAATCATATATCTCCTGTGCACTAGCCATCGAGTGTGCGGGGGTTGCTGTCCCCTAGGTGTCCGGGAGTTGCTGTCCCGCGGCCCATTAGTGGTTAAAAAATTCCGGGATTGGATCCCTTGGATGCTCTTTACACACTGGAAACAGCAAAGAGCCAGAAGTAGTTCAGCCCCGCCGGCAAATTACGCCCCGGTTCGGCCAAGCGCTGCGTAGCCGGCGCGCGGCATTCGGCGCATCCTGTGTGCGGAGCCACCATGAACGCATTTTGCCGGCGGATTCTGCTACTCGTGTTCACTCTGCTGGCGCCGCTGGGCGCCGGCGCCGCCGGCGCGACCGCCGCCCCCGTTCCGTTCAAGGCGCCCCCCGCGGTGCTGAACTCCGAGTGCCTGGATTGCCACGAGGGCGAGTTCAAGGCGCCCAAGAAGGGCCTGCCGCCCGTGTGGATCGGCGTCCGCCCCGAGCGGTTTGCGAAGTCCGTCCACGGAGCGCTGAACTGCGTGGATTGCCACGCCACCATCAAGGAGGGGACCCACGATGCCAAGCTCCCGCCGGCACAGTGCGTCTCGTGCCACCAAATCTCCGCGAATCAATTCGCCACCAGCATCCACGGCGTGAAGCGCGACGGCGGGCTCCCGGTCGCCGCCACCTGCTCCAGCTGTCACGGCCCCGCCCACGAGCTCCTGCCGGTGAAGCACATCGACTCCCCCGTCGCGAAGTTCAACCTCCTCGGCACCTGCGCGCAGTGCCACGAGGGCGACAAGACCAAGCTCGGCCTGAAGAATGGTGACGCCATCGCGCATTTCAAGGACAGCATCCATGGCCAGGGCCTCTACAAGATGGGGCTCAACGTCTCGCCCTCCTGCAACGACTGCCACGGCGTGCATGACATCAAGTCCATCAAGGACGCCTCCGCCCACACCAGCCGCGCCGCCCTCTCCCAGACCTGCGGTGCCTGCCACGTCGGGGTCGAGCAGACCTACGCGGCCAGCATCCACGGCCAACCCGCCAAGTCCGGCCAGAAGACCGCGGTCTGCACCGACTGCCACACGGCGCATGACATCGAGCGCCCCGGCAGCGCGCACTTCAAGCAGACCAGCGACCAGAAGTGCGGCGCCTGCCACGAGGAACGCCTCGCCAACTACCGCGAGACCTACCACGGCAAGGCCATGCTCCTCGGCCGGGCCAACACCGCCACCGATGTCGCCGCCTGCTATGACTGCCACGGGCACCATGACATTTTGAAGCACACCGACCCGCGCTCGAAGCTCTCGGCCGGCCACATCGTCCAGACCTGCGCCTCGTGCCACGAGGGCGTCAACGCCGCCTTCACCCAATACCAGCCGCACGCCGACCACACCGACGGGAAGAACTATCCCGCCCTGCACTGGACCTACCTCGCGATGACGACGCTGCTCGTCAGCGTGTTCGCCTTCTTCGGCGTGCACACGCTCCTCTGGATCACGCGCTTCACGCTCACCTGGCTCCGCGACCCGGCCGGCTTCCGCGCCGCGCGCGCCGCGCTGCACGACGAGACGGAGACCTACCGCCGCTTCAACCCCTACGAGCGCTTCCTCCACATGCTCGTCGTCACGAGTTTCCTCGCCCTGGTGCTCACCGGCATGCCGCTGAAGTTCTACTACACCGACTGGGCGCGGACCATGTTCAACGTCCTCGGCGGCCCGGAGGCCGCGCGCGTGCTGCACCACCTCGCCGCAATCGTGACGTTCCTGTATTTCGGGCTGCACCTGTCCAGCCTGGCCGCCAGCCTGTGGCGCAACCGTGGCGCCGTCCGCGACCCCGCCACCGGCCGGTTCAGCCTCGGCCGCTTCTGGGGCGCCGTGTTCGGGCCCGACTCCATGGTGCCGTCCTTCCAGGATCTGCGCGACTTCCGCGCCCACCTGCAGTGGTTCCTCGGCCGGGGCCCGAAGCCCTCGTGGGACCGCTGGACCTACTGGGAGCGCTTTGACTACCTCGCCGTGTTCTGGGGCGTCGGCATCATCGGCCTGTCCGGCCTTGTGCTGTGGTTCCCGAAGCTCTTCACAACCTTCCTGCCGGGCTGGATGATCAACATCGCGGTCGTGATCCACTCCGACGAGGCCCTGCTCGCCGCGGGCTTCATCTTCACGTTCCACTTCTTCAACACCCACTTCCGCCTGGACAAGTTCCCGATGGATACCGTGATTTTCTCCGGCCACATCTCGAAGGCGGAGATGCTGACGGAGCGCCGCCGGTGGTATGACCGCCTCGTCGCCTCCGGGAAGCTCGAGCAGCACCGCGTGATCCACACCGACTGGCCCGCCCGGCGCACCCTCTACAAGACTCTCGGCTTCATCTTCGTCGGCATCGGGCTCCTGCTGCTCGGCCTGATGATCTACGCCCTGCTCTCGCGCCTCGGCCACTGAGGAACCATCCATGAACGCCACGCCGCTGCTCGATTCAATCCTGCTCGGGTTGTTCCGCTACCGCACGCGCGGGTTCATGCGGATGACCGAGTGCGACGGGACGGTGCCGCCCCGGCCGCGCACCGGCGGCACCTACCTGTATGTGCACATCCCGTTCTGCGAGGCGCTGTGCCCGTTCTGCTCCTTCCACCGCGTGCAACACTGCCGGCCCCAGGCCGCGCGGTATTTCACCGCCCTGCGCCGGGAGATCGAGCGCTACCACCAGGCCGGCTTCGGGTTCACCGGCGTCTACTTCGGCGGCGGCACGCCGACGGTCGAGCCGGAGGAACTGCTCAAGACCATCGCGCTGGTGCGGTCGCGTTTCGGCGTGAGGGAAATCTCCGTTGAGACCAACCCCCACGACCTGCGCGCCCCGTTGCTGACACAATTGCGCGACGGCGGCGTGACGCGGCTGTCGGTCGGCGTGCAGAGTTTCGACGACACGCTATTGCGCGAGATGGGCCGCATCGAGAAATACGGCGGAGGCGAGCAGACCGCGGAGCGCATCCGCGGCGCAGCCGGATATTTTCCCACGCTGAACGTGGACCTCATCTTCAACCAGCCGCACCAGACCCTCGCTTCCCTCGAGCGCGACCTCGCCATTTTCCAGACCCTCGGGGCGGACCAGGTCTCCTGCTATCCGCTGATGACCTCGCCTTCCGGTTTGCGCCTGCTCGCCGGGGCGATGGGCGTGCCCGACCGGCGGCGCCTGCGCCAGTTTTATCAGACCATCGGCCGGCGCCTCGCTGCCGGCGGATTTGCTCCAACCTCCGCCTGGTGCTTCACCCGGAACGGCGGCGGCAGCGACGAATACATCGCCACGGCGGACAACTACATCGGCGTCGGCAGCGGTGCCTTCAGCTACCTCGACGGCGCGCTCTACTCGACCACCTTCTCGCTCAATACCTACGAGGAGCGCATCACGCGCGGCCTGACCGGCATCGTGACGCAGCATCAGCTCAGCCCCAGCGACCGCATGAGATACGCGCTGCTGGTGCGGATGTTTGGCCTCGGCCTGGATCGCGCGTGGGTGCTCCGGCACCACGGTCCGGAATTTTTCCGCCGCCTCTGGGGCGAGCTGCTCACCCTCCGGCTCCTCGGCGCCGCCACCCGCAACGCCCACGGCTGGCGGCTCACGGAAAAGGGCCGCTACTGGCTCATGCTGATGATGGCGGAATTTTTCCAGTCCGTGAACGCCTACCGCGACGCGATGCGCGCCCACGTGGCCACCGAGCAGGCGACGGTCGAAAGCGCAGCGCTCGCGCCCCTGGCCGAAACCGGCCGAGCGGGGGTAAGGGTTTAACCCCATGCCCGGGCAATCCAATAACGTCGTCAAGACACCAAGCCGTGCATACAACTACGCAAGTGATGCGCAGCCACTGTCACGCCGTTCCGATAGAGTGGTCCCGCTGAATCAGACCTTCCCCTCCCGCACCGTAACCCTGTTCCAAACCTGATTTTTTCGCCATGAAACTCCCGCTCCGCTGGACAAAAAACACTCTGATCTTCGGCGGCATCGCCGCCTGGGGCCTCCTGCTGGTCTCCTGCGTCTCCGTCAACCGCTCCGTCATGGCGCCGCCTTCGGTGCCCGGGGCCAAGTTCGTGGGCACCAAGGCCTGCGCCGAATGCCATGAGACCGTGACCACGGGCTTCCATGACGCGACGCACGCCAAGCTCACCGCCGACGGCGGGAACGGCCAGGACATCGGCTGCGAAGCCTGCCACGGCCCCGGCAGTATCCACGTGAAGTCCGGCGGCGGCGCCGGCAGCATCGTGAACCCGGGCAACTCGCCCGAGACCTGCTTCCAGTGCCATCTCGACAAGCGCGGCGAGTTCAGCCTGCCCAGCACCCACCCGGTGGCCTCGGGCAAGATGAGCTGCAGCGACTGCCACAGCCCGCACACCGGTGAGGCCGTCAACGAGACCAACACCGGAATGTCGACGCTCAACTCCTCCTGCCTGAAGTGCCACACTTCGCAGGGCGGCCCCTATGTGTTCGAGCACGAGGCCTCCCGCGAGGGTTGCATGTCCTGCCACAGCCCGCACGGCTCGGTGAACCCGAAGATGCTCAAGGCCCGCAACGCCAACCTCTGCCTGCAATGCCACTTCCAGGAGCAAACCTCCGCCGGTGTCATCCTGATCGGCGGCCGCGACCACGCGAGCTTCCTGTCCCGCGGCACCTGCTGGTCCGGTGGCTGCCACGAGGCCGTCCACGGTTCCCATGTCAGCTCTTCCCTCCGCTTCTAACACCCAACCATCACGGACACTCCGATGAACTCCACCGCCATTCTCCACATGTTTCGCCGGCCTTTGCTGGTGCTCGCGGGGGCGAGCCTGCTGGGCCTGCCGGGCGCCTTGTGCGCTCAATCCGGCAAGGCCAAGGAACCGGTCTACGAAAACTATATCGACTTCTCTGCGGGCTATAACCTGCAGGAGGGCGACCGCCCGGGCTTCCAAAAGCAATTTCAGCTCAACAAGCAAGGCTCCCTCGGCATCGAGGACCTGTTCTACACCACCGAGCTGAAGAACGAGGCCGTCCTGAAGCTGCGCGGCCATGCCCTCGCCGGCAACCACGACTACCTCCTCGACCTGGCCATCACGAAGGACGAGGTCGGCTACCTGAAGGCCGGCTACAAGATGTTCCGCACCTGGTATGACGGCAGCGGCGGCGTCTGGCCGACCAACGGCCTGCGCATCCAGCTCTACAACGAGGATCTGCACGTCGACCGCGGCAACCTGTGGCTGGAGGCCGGCTATACCAAGCCCGACGCCGTCAACTTCATGCTCCGCTACGACTACCTCACCAAGAAGGGCCAGAAGGATTCCACCAGCTGGATGGACACCGGCCTCGCCGTCAGCACGTCGGCCACCCGCTACATCGTGCCGACCTACCTGACCTTCGACGAGAAGCGCCACATCCTTAACGGCACCATCGCGAAGACCATGGGCAAGCATGACCTGGCCTTGGGACTCCGCCTCGACAAGGGCGAGTATGAGAATGGCCGCTACAGCCGCCGCACGCCTGGTCAACCGACGAGCGACCGCTACGTCACCGCCAAGGAAGGCCAGGACTTCGACCTGTTCCAGATCCGCGGCAGCTACCTCACCCAGCTGAACGAAAAGCTCAAGCTGACCACCGCCGTCGCCCGTACCAAGATCGACACCATCCTCAGCGGCAGCCGCACCTTCGGCACCCGCTATGATGCCGACTACACCAACAACTATCCCACCCGCCAGCAGCGTGACGAAGGCTACTTCGCCCTGCCCGGCCATGAACTGGGCGAGTCGCAGATGACCCAGACCGTCGCCACCCTCAGCGCGCTCTACCTCGCCTCCGAGACCCTCCGCATCACGCCCTCCTTCCGGTTCGAGAAGACCGAGTGGAAGAACCTGATCGAATTCGAGGAAACCAACTTCGGCACCGCCTCCACCGGCTTCGCTCCGATCAACGACGAGGTCGAGGCCGAAAGCGATAAGCACTGGAAGACCTACGCCGCCAGCGTCGATGCCCGCTTCACGGGCTACAAGAACGTCTCCCTCAACTTCAAGGCCGACTGGTCCAACTCCGAGGGCGAACTGCAGGAAAATCGCATCCTTGAGCCGGGCACCCCGCTGCAGGTCATTTCGATCGACCGCGACACCGAACTCGAGCGCGGCGTGCAGAAGTATGCCTACACCGCCAACTGGTATGCCCGGCCCGGCACCACCGTCGCCGTCCAATACTACTTCAAGGCCCGCCAGAACGACTACAAGGCCATCCGCGACAACACCGTCAGCACCGCGGACCGCTACCCGGCCTACGTCACTGGTCAGGACTTCGAGACGAATGACTTCAACATCCGTCTGTCCCACCGCCTGGCGCCGAACTTCCGGACGATCACCCGCTACGACTACCAGAAGACCACCATCCGTTCGCAGGAGGTCGGCCTGGCCTTCGCGCAGAGCATGGAGTCCATCCAGCACATCCTTTCCGAGTCCGTCACTTGGAACCCGCTCGCCCGCTGGTACCTCCAGGGCAACGTAAACTACGTCAACGAGACCCTCACCACCCCCGCGGTGACCCTGACTGGGTTGGCGAGCAACCTCGTCAAGAACAGCGACGCCAACTACGTGAACTTCAGCCTGAGCAGCGGCTACGCCCTCGACGAGCAGAGCGACCTGCTGGTGGACTATATGCTCTATAAGGCGCTGGGCAATTACATCAACAACTCTGCCGTCACCGTGCCGTACGGCACCGACAGCAAGCTGCAGATGATCTCGGTGGGCTGGAACCGCCGCATGAACGCCCGCACGACGGTCAACCTGAAGTATACCTACGCCAAGAACGAGGATGTCCCGTCGCTCGGTGCCTCCGACTACGAGGCCCACCTCGTCTACGGCAAGGTCCAGTATCGCTTCTGAGGCTGGCTTCCTCTCCCCCACCCGGCCGCGGCGTCTTCGGACCCGCGGTCTTTTTTTGCCCCTGTCGCGCAAGATCTGCACACTCCCTGACAAAGGGCGCAAGGTGGCCTGCCGGCCGGTCGGTTATACTGGGGCATGAACCTGCTCGCGCCTTCCGCCCCGCCCGTCCCCGCCGCCTCGCCGCACGTGTGGCCCGTGGCTGTCATCGGCGGCGGCCTCACCGGCCTCACCACTGCCTGGCAGCTGCGCCGCGCGGGCGTGCCGGTCGTGGTGTTCGAGGCCGGCGTGGCCCCCGGTGGCGTCATCGGCTCCGGCCGCGAAGGCGGCTGGTTGGTCGAGACCGGCCCCAACACCCTCTTCGAGAACACCCCGGACATCTCGGCTTTCCTCACGGACCTCGGCCTGCGCGAACGCCGCCTCGTGGCCAATCCCGCCGCGGCCAAACGCTACGTCGTGCAACACGGCGCGCCCATCGCCCTGCCCGACTCCGCGCTGAAGTTCATCACCACCCCGCTGCTGTCCATCCGCGCCAAGCTCAACGTGCTCGGCGAACCCTTCCGCGGCCGCCCGCCGGCGGACCGGGAGGAATCCGTCGCGGAGTTCGTCACGCGCCGCCTCGGCCCGGAGTTCCTCGACTACATCGTCAATCCCTTCGTCGCGGGCGTCTTCGCCGGCGACCCGGCCGCCCTGTCGGTGAAGCACGCCTTCCCCAAGCTCTTCGCGCTCGAGCACGACCACGGCTCGCTCGTCCGCGGCTCGCTCGCACGCCGCAACGCCACCGGCGCCCCGAAGGGCAGCATGATTTCCTTCCCCGACGGTCTGGCGGAGATTCCCCGGGCCCTCGCGCTGGCCCTCGGCTCCGACCTGCGCCTCGGCCACGCCGTCACCCACGTCCGCCGCGCCGGCTCGACCTGGCAGGTCGGGTTTGTCACCGGCGGCGTCCGCCGGGAGGAGGCGTTCGCCGCCGTGGTTTGCGCGCTGCCCCCCGACCTGCTGGGCGCGCTCCGCTTCGAGGGCGTCCCCGCCCCGGGTGCGCTGGCCGCGCTGCGCCAGGTGACTTCTCCGGCCGTCGCCTCCGTGTTCCTCGGCTTCCGCCGGGAAGACGTCGCCCACCCGCTCGACGGCTTCGGCATCCTCACCCCGGCGGTCGAGCGGCGCCGCATCCTCGGCACGCTTTTCTCCAGCACCCTTTTCCCCGGCCGCGCTCCGGCGGGGCATGTCGCGCTCACCACGTTCGTGGGCGGCACACGGCAGCCGGAACTCGCCGGCGCCAGCGACCGCGAACTACTCGACCCGGTCCGCTCCGAGCTGGCCGCGCTCCTCGGCGTGCGCGGTGAGCCCGTGTTCACCCGGATCCAGCGCTGGCCGCACGCCATCCCGCAATACACGGTTGGCTTCCAGCAGTTCAAGGATGCCTGTGCCGCCGCCGAGGCCGGCGCGCCCGGGCTCTTCATCGGCGGCACCAGCC
>Ga0163144_10010858_pt1 | contig 19348 bp, 16 predicted proteins | sample OliLak19BULKMAT1_FD_123175 | JGI IMG/M metagenome (GOLD analysis project Ga0163144, IMG submission 123175) | Freshwater microbial mat bacterial communities from Lake Vanda, McMurdo Dry Valleys, Antarctica - Oligotrophic Lake LV.19.BULKMAT1 | ecosystem: Environmental > Aquatic > Freshwater >... | reverse complement strand
GAGCGCGGCGAGCCACTGCTTCACGCTGCGCCCGGTTTCCTCCAGCGTCACCCAGCACGCCGTGCCGTGCGTTTCCAAAACCGCGACGACCTTTTCCAAGCCCGGATGCGCGCACGCCGCGAGCGCCCGGCCTTCCGCGAGAAACCGCGCGCGCGCCCACGCGAAATTTTCCGCTGCCGCCGCATCGCGCCCGGCCAGCGCGCCATCCGCCGCGCGCGTCACCAGCTCCTCCGGCACCAGTTCGTGGACGATCACCCTGCGCCCCGTCGCGCTTTCCTCCGCAGCATACGCGAGGTAAAAACCCCACTCCCCGCGCAGCGCGCCGAGCCGGTAGCCGCCGACGACAAACCCCAGCGGCAGGGCGAGCATTTCACGCGGGGTGCTCATCGGCGGCGCGGGTTACTTTTTTCCACCCACCGCCGCCGGCGCGGGCGTGGCCGCGGCGGGCGGACCGGTGGGCACGGGCACGAATTTCATCCCGAGACTGTTGCGAAACGGCTTGTCCGGGCGCGGTTCTTTGGTCAGCGGCGGCTCCTCCACGGCCTTCGGGCTGTAGTGCGGAAAGAGGATCAGCATGATGATCGCGAACGCGCCCATCGCCGTCGCGAACAGGTCCAGCGCGGACAGGCTGAGCGTGTTGATCTCGCGGTTGTTGCGTCTCATCGGGCGGGCTTGGCGGGCGGCTTCGCGTGGATTTCGAGCACGACGCGAAAGCCGCCGTTGTCGGGATGGGAGGAGTCGTAGAGGAGCTGAAAACCGTCGCTGCGCACCGCCATCTTGGTGAAATCCTTCCAACTGCTGCCCCGCTGCAAATAGTAGGACAGCCCTTCCTTGGTGCGTTCGTCGAGCAGGTCGGGTTGGGCCTTGAGCTGCTCCGGCGTGGCCATGTTCGCGCGGTAGGGATCGCGCAGCCACTGCCGGACATTGCCCGCCACGTCGTAAAGGCCGAAACGGTTCGGCGGATAACTGCCCACGGGCGCGATCATCTCGTGCTTGTCCTTGTAGCCCTTCAGGTCCAGCTCCGGGTCTTTCAGCAACTCCGGATGGAACGCCGCCGCCGCCCACTCCTCGCCCGCGAAATTCGCCACGCCCGGCGGCGGCGGCCACGCGTTGCCCCACGGATACGTGCCCGGCCCGGCCCCGGCCAGCCACTCCTCATTTGTCGGTAGGCGGTATTCCGAGTCCGGCTGGATGGTCCCCGCGGCGCGCTCCTTTTTCGTCAGCCAGCGGCAGAAAGCCGTGGCCTGCAACCAAGTGACGCCGACCACCGGAAACTCGGGACTCTGCTCGTAGCCGGGCGTGCGCCAGACGTTGTCATCCACGAAAAAGCCCGGCCGCTTTTCCTCGCCGCGCTCCTTCATGTCCGGCACGTCTTTCACGAACTCCTCGAAGTCGCGCAACCGTGTCGGCCACACGCAGAAGAGCACGTTGCCCGGCGTGTTCAGCACCTTGAGTTCCTCGGTTTTTTTTCGCCCTTTGAAATACGGAAACAGGATCATCATCAGGATCGCGAACGAGCCCATCGCGGTGACAAAAAGGTCGAGCGCCGACATCGTGAAAATCTCGATCGAGCGGTGCGGGCGGTTCATGGCGTGGCGGTGCGCGGCACGATGCGCTGGGTGGTTGCGCCGGGATCAGCGCCGACCGCGACGCGCGCCGGCGCGAAGGCGAACGGCGCGAGCAGCCAGTCGCCGCCGGGCTTCACGATGGTCGCGGTGATGTTGTCCTGTTTCGCCGCGCCCGCCGCGAGCACCGCCTGCACGAGCTGCGTGGCGATGGTCGCGGCAGCGGCGGCGGCGTGCTGCCGGAGCACGGCGGCGAGCGCGTCGTCGCCCAGCGTTTGCAAACCGTCCGAGCCCGCCAGCACGAGGTCGCCGTCGAGCAGCGGCAGCGGCGTGGGTGCGAGATCGAGCAGCGCGATTTCGCCGCCGATGAGCGCCGAGCGCAGCCGGTTGCGCAGCGAACTCGTGGCCGCCTGCGCCTCGGTCAGCTCGCCTTTCGCCACCATCTCGCGCAGCACCGGGCGGAAGGAATGGTCGGCATTGATCCGCCGCAGCGTGCCGTGCCGGAAAAGCCAGAGCGGCGAATCGCCGACGCTCGCCCATTCCAGCCCGAGCGGCGTGACCGCCACGGCGAGCAGCGTGGTGCCCATGCCTTCGAGTTCGTCGGGGTTCGCCTCGATGGCCGCCGCGAGCGCGTCATTGGCCGCATCCACCGCGCGGCTGAACCGCTCGCCCATCGTCTCGCCGCCGCGCGGAAACGCCCCGGCGAAAGTCCGCACCGCCAGCTCGCTCGCGCGATGACCCGCCGCGTGTCCGCCCATGCCGTCGGCCACGAGCAGCAGCAGCCCGGTCGCCGCGCCGGGCCGCGCGGGGATGGCGGCGAACGCATAGGCGTCCTCCTGCGCCGAGCGTTTGCCCACGGCCTGGCGGCCGGCAAAGTCCTTCTCCGCGAGCAGCGCGAGCGGTGTCATCCGGCGGGGCGGGCGCAGTTACACCGGCTTCTGCGCGGCGTCTTCCCAGTCGAACTCTGGCCCGCAAAACGGCACGAATTTCAGCTTGGTCCCGCCGACTTCGATGAGGTCCGCCGGGGTGAGCGGACGCGCATCCGCGAGCAGTTCGCCGTTGAGATACGTCAGGTTCGCGCCTTCGCCGGGGCGGATGAAATACTGGCGCTTGCGCGGCTCGTAGAGCACGAAGGCGTGCTTGCTGCGCGAGATGCTGGCGTCGCCAAAATCGAGCGACACGCGCTCGCCCTTGTCGCGCCCGACGCTGTTCTGGCCGTAGCCGAGCCGGCGCGCATTGCCGCGGCCGGGCCCCGCGAGCACGACGAGCCAGCCGACCACGGGATCGACTTCGCCGCCGTCGCCGGGGTTGCCGCTGGCCGCGGCTTCGCTCGCGCCGCCGCGCCGCGCGGGGCCCACGAGCTTGGTGTGTCCGCCATCGTCGTCCTCGGGTTCGAGCACGCGCGTGGATTCGACGGCCGGATCGGCCGCGGGTTTCTCGCGGCGGATGAGCCGCGTCTTTTCGTCTTCTTCGTCAGGCATGGGATTTAGTGGGTTGTTGGTTGGTTGGAAAAAATTCGGTCAGTGCGCTTTGCCGCCGCCGTCGATCAGGCGGTTGATGAGCTTGTCGAGGCAGTATTGCGCCGAGGCGTTGAGCGCCTTTTCCTCCCGCTGCTGCGCGAGGTGCAGGATGAAGACGAGCACCGCCGAGAGCAGCAGCGCGATGAAGGTGCCGTTGAAGGCGATGGACATCGCGCTCGTCGTGTTCATCAGCAGATTCGGATCGTCCGACTTCGACGCGCCCGCGACCGACAGCGCCTCGCCGATGCCCATGACCGAGCCGATGAACCCGATCGTCGGAATGAGCCACACGATGTAGCGGATGATGTGGTAGCCGAGGTCGAGTTCGTGGAGGTAAAGGTCGAGGCACGAGTCGAGCAGCGTGTGCGCGTGGGCCACGGACTTGTTGCCCTGATATTGCGCCACGGTGCGTTCGAGCAGGCGCGGGAGAAAGCGCCGCTGCGGCGTGGCGCGCAGCTTTCGGTAAAGCTGCCCGAGATCCTCGCCCGTGAGGATGATGTCGTCCTCCGGCGGCAGGTATTCTTTCGCCAACTCGCGCTCCTCCTCCGCGGCCTCGCGCCAGCGGTGCAGCAGCCGCCCGAGGCCGACAAAAAAGAGCAGCCAGATGATCGAGTGGATCGAAACCACCGGCGTGTGCCCGTGGCCAGTGACGTGATCGACATGCGTGTCCAGCAGCAGCGCGCCCAGCCGCGCCGGCAGCGGCAGCCAAGTGAGGATGACGAGGAAAACGACACCGATGCCGAGCCAGCGCACGTCGAGCAGCAGCGAGTAGTCGGGCTTCAGCGGCGCGGGACCGTTGCCGGATTTCGGGGCGGATTGGCCCGCGCGGGATTTGAGGGAGAACAGGCTCATTCGTGGATGATTTCTCCGAATTCGTTGCGCCGCGGACCGGTGCGTTTTTTCGTGGGCGGCGGCGGCGTGGGCGCTTTTGGCGGAGTCGGCGGCGTGGGCTCCTCGTCCTTTGGCGAACGGTATTTCTTTTTCGCGGGACTGCCGGGCAGCGGCGCGGTCACGGCCTCCGCGAGCAGCCGCGCGGGCGTCGTCCGGTAGTCGCCGAGCATGATCTCCGCATCCTCCGAAACCACGCGCGGTTCCTTGATCTCCTCCCACTGCCCGCCGACGCGCACGAACGTGCCGTTGGTGCTTTGCAAATCCGTCACGCACACCTGCCCATCGCCGCGCTGTTCGAGTTGCGCGTGCAGCTTGCCCACCGCGTCGTGGGCTTTCGGAAGCCGAATGTCCGCCGCCGAGCCGCGACCGACTGTGTAGGGTTTGCTCATGGTGCGCAGAGGTCTTTAGGCGATCAGAAAACGGATGCGGACCTCGCCGAGTTCGATGACGTCCTCGTGGTGCAGCTCCGCCTTTACGACGGGTTGGCGGTTCACGAGCACGCCGTTGCCGGCGTTCAGTTCCGTGATGGTAAAGACGCCCTCGCGCGTCCGCGAAATCTCCGCGTGATGCCGCGAGACGCTGTCGTTGGCGAGCGTGAGATCGTTGTCCTTGCCGCGCCCGATGCGCAGCGCCGTGGTCCGCATCAGATGCTCCGTGCCGTCGCCATCGAGCAACTGCAACCGGGCGAAAACCGCGGCGGCCTCCGCGGCCTCGCGCTGTTTGCGCCGCTGGCCGAGAAAGTAAATCGCCGCCACCAGACCCACCAGGAAGCACAGCCCGGCGCCCGTCTGGAGCCGCGATCTTTTTTGCGCCGCTGCCCGCGCCTCCTGCTCGGCGAGTCCGTTGGCCTTCGTCGCCATCTCCGCCGCGAACGCGAGTTCCTTGGTCGCCTTGTCCTCCGCATTCTTCTTCTCCGCGGCCCGCCGGTCCTCATCCGCCTTGCGCGCCCCTTCCGCGGTCTTTTTCGCAGTCTCCTCGATCTTCCCCGGCACCGCAGCGACCTGCTGCGCCACGGCCTGGACCTGCTTCGCCATCTCCGCCACTTTCGCCGCCACCTCGTCCACCTTCGGGTCGCTCGGCGGCGGCCCCGGCGTGGTTGCGGGCGGTGCTGGCGCGGTGATCCCCAGCGCAATCGTCGCGAGCGCGGGCGGCAGCGTCGCGCTCTGCCATTCGCAGACCATTTCGCGCCCGACGACGTCCTTCAAATCCACCGTCGCGAACCCGCCGTTGAAAAGCAGCGGCGCAAACTCCGCGAGAAACGCCGCCGGGATTTTCTTCGTGCCGATGTCCGCCTCCGCAAACACCCCGCCCGTGTCCGCCGCCAGCTTGCGCAAACTCTGCAAATGCACCGTGCCCTGCGGCGTCTCCGCGTAACCGATGCCATAGACCGAGACCCCCGCCTTCGCCGCCGCGGCCGCCGCCTGGTCGAGCGTGTAGGTGGTGTCCTCCGCCTTGCCATCGGAGAGCAGCACGAGGATGCGCCGGCGCAGCGGACTTTTGTCGAGCAGCGCCGCGCCCTCGATCACGTTGCGATAAAGCTCCGTCGCCAGCCCCGTCGGTTTCAGCGGCTTGAGCAGCGCGGGCATCCCCTCGACCGGCGTGCCCCAATCCGCCACCGGCACCAGCTTGGCATCGAAAGCGTAAATCGCGCACTCCGCCCGCGCGCCCGCCGCGCCGATCAGTTGCAGGCTCAGCGCCTTCGCCGCCTCGATCGTGCGCGCGCGTTTCGGGTCGCTCTTGTCGATCAGGAAAAGCACCGCCGCCTTCCCCTCCTCGCTCTCCGCAAAAGGCGAAAACTTCGCCGGCAAAACCTGCGTCCCCGACCGCGCCGTGAAGCCCGTGAGCTTGACCGCCGCGTTCCACCGCACCTCCAGTTCCATCCGCGGCGGATCGAGTGTTTCCGCCCAGCGCGTCGTCGCCACCGGCCCCTCGCCATAGGCAAAAAGCCCGCCCATCCAGGCGAGGAGCGCAAGGCAGGCGGCTTTGTTCATAAAACAGTGCGAAGTAAGAAAAGCCCCGCCCTTCTGCCCCAAGCCCGCGCGCAAGGCGAGCGCAATATCCGCTTAGCAGCACCTCGGATTTCATCTACGCCGCACCGCGGTTGCGGATTGTCGGTTTGCGGTGGATTCTCGCCGCCATGCCAGCGTCCGCTCACCACATGCACCAGCCACGTTTTCTCATCCTCGTGCTCCTCGCCGCGCTGGCGGCGGCCGGCGGGCGCGCGACGGCGGCGGAGACGGCGGAGCAGAGCGAGTTTTTTGAAACGAAAGTCCGCCCGGTGCTGGCGGACAATTGCTTCCGCTGTCACGGCCCGGAGAAGCAAAAGGGCGGGCTGCGGCTCGACTCGCGCGCGGCGCTGCGCAAGGGCACGGATGAAAGTCCGGTGATTGCCGACGGCAACTGGGAGCAGAGCAAACTCCTCGCGTCGGTCCGGCGCGAGGGCGAAAACCCGATGCCGCCCAAGGACAAGCTCGATCCCGCGCAAGTCGCGGCGCTGGTGCAGTGGGTGAAAATGGGCGCGCCGTATCCCGACACGACGCCGCACGCGACCGCGCCCGATCCGGCGAAGCACTGGGCGTTTCAGCCGGTGCGGATGCCGCCTTTGCCGACGGTGAAAAATGCCGCGTGGAGCAAGTCGTCACTCGACTCCCTGGTGCTCGCGAAGCTGGAGAGCAAGGGCATGGCCCCCGCCCCGCAGGCCGACCGCCGCACGCTGCTCCGTCGCGCGACTTTCGACCTCACCGGACTGCCGCCGACGCCGGGTGAAGTGGACGCTTTTCTCGCCGACGAGTCGCCCGGCGCGCTCGGAAAAGTGATCGACCGTCTGCTCGCCTCGCCGCGCTACGGCGAGCGCTGGGGACGCCACTGGCTGGATGTGGCGCGCTACGCCGACACCAAAGGCTACGTTTTCAAGGAAGAGCGCCGCTACCCCTACGCCTACACGTATCGCGACTGGGTCATCCGCGCGCTCAACGAGGACATGCCGTATGACCGTTTCCTCGTGGCGCAGATCGCGGCGGATCAAATGCCCGGCGCGCGTCCCGCCGATCTCGCGGCAATGGGTTTCCTCACCGTCGGGCGCCGCTTCCTCAATCAGCAGCCCGAGATCATTGACGACCGGCTCGACGTGATCTGCCGCGGCACCATGGCGCTGACCGTGGCCTGCGCGCGCTGCCACGATCACAAATTCGATCCGATTCCGACGGCCGATTACTATTCGCTCTACGGCGTCTTCGCGAGTTCCACCGAGCCGGAAGAACTGCCCCTGCTCGGCCCGCCGGAGCCCGGCGAAGGCGCTCAGCGTTTCGCCAAAGAACTCGCCGTGCGCACCGCGAAGATCACCGCTTTCGTCCAGGAAAAGCGCGCCGAGATCGAGCCGAAGCTGCGCACGGAAGCGAAGCTCGCCGACTACCTGCTGACCATGGCGGAGACGCGCGGGTTGCCTGCGGAAAAGGTCAAAGCGTTGGCCCAATCGCGCGACCTCATGGTGCCGGTGGTCGAACAATGGCGGCGTTTTCTGGGCACGCGCCCAAAGGACCACGATCCCGCCTTCGTCCTCTTCCGCACCCTATCCGGCGTGGCCGACAATGACCTCGCCGCCAAGGCCGCCGCCCTCCTCGCGCCGACCGCCAAGCAGCCGTCGAACCGCCTGGTCGCCGCCGCCTTCCGCGCCAAACCGCCGCAGACTTTGCGCGACGTGGCCGCGCTCTACGGCTCCATCCTCGGCAAAGTCGCCGCCGCGAAATCTCCGCTGCCCGATCCCGACGCCGAGGCCCTGCGCCAGATCTTGCAGGCACCGGATTCGCCAATCGTCCTCGCCGCCGACGAGCTGGAAAAACTCCTGCCGCGGCCCGAGCAGGACAAGCTGAAGGAGCTGCGCAAAAAGGTCGTCGCGTGGCAGGCCGAATCGCCCGACGCCCCGCCGCGCGGCATGGTCATGCGCGACCTGCCCGCACTGGTCGAGCCGCACATTTTCATCCGCGGCAAAGCGGGCAACAACGGCGCTGCCGTGCCGCGCCAGTTCCTGCAAGTCATCGCCGGGAAAGAGCGGAAACCTTTTCAAAAAGGCAGCGGCCGGCTGGAGCTGGCGCAGGCCATCGCCAGCAAGGACAACCCGCTCACCGCGCGCGTCATGGTCAACCGCGTCTGGCTGCATCACTTCGGCGCGGGGCTGGTGCGCACGCCCAGCGATTTCGGCGTCCGCACCGAGCCGCCGCTCCAGGCAGAGTTGCTCGACTACCTCGCCGCGCGTTTCGTCGCCGACGGCTGGTCGCTGAAAAAATTGCACCGCCTCATCCTGCTCTCCGCCACCTACCAGCAAGGCCGCGGCGAAAACCCGGACTACCACCAGACCGATCCCGACAACCAACTGCTCTGGCAGATGCCCGGTCGCCGGCTCGACTTCGAAGCCCTGCGCGACTCACTGCTCGCCGTCGCCGGCAGCCTCGACCTGCAACCCGGCGGACGCGCCGCCGACATCAGCTCCAACCGCCGCACCGTTTACGCCTCCATCGACCGCCAGAATCTCCCCGGCGTCTTCCGCACCTTCGACTTCGCCAGCCCCGACACCAGCAACGCGCAGCGCCACCACACCGTCGGCCCGCAGCAGGCGCTCTTCCTGTTGAACAGCCGCTTCGTCACCACCCAAGTCCGCGCCCTCATCGCGCGCCCGGATTTCCAGAAACTCCCGGACGAAAGTGCGCGGCTCCAGTTTCTCTACCGGCAGGTCTATGCGCGCAGCGCCGACGCCACCGAGCTGCAACTCGGCCTCGCCTTCCTCGCCAGCGCCGCGCCCCCACCGTCGCCGCTCAGCGCCTGGGAAAAACTCGCGCAAGTCCTGCTCGCCTCGAATGAATTTGTCTTCGTGGATTAACCGCCGCCGGTCCCGCCGATGCCTCACCAACCGCCCCACCTCGTTGCCAGGCTCCAATCCCCAACCTGTCATCCTGCGCGGAGCGGAGGCTTTGCGGAGCGCAGTCGAAGGATCTCCATCTTTTCGCGGGCGGAGGCGGCGCGGAGCGCATCCCACCCGCCGCCAGCGCACCGAAGAAAAAATGAGAGGTCCTTCGACTCCGTTCCCGCCCGCCTTCGCCCGCCGGGAACTCCGCTCAGGATGACAGGATTTTTTCCTCGTGCCCAAGCTCCAGCTTGGGCACGAGGGAAGACTCAACGTTTCCGATTGCGGCGAGCACCCAGCAGAGCCGCTCCCAATCCCAGACACGCGAGGCTCGATGGCTCCGGAGTCATGGCCGCCTGAATATCGCTGCGGTAGGTGGCCACATCGCCGTAACCCATCACATTGCCAAAGCCCGTGGTGCTGCCCGGTTGGCCGGTTCCCGGATCGCTGAAGAGATGCAAGTTCCACCCACTCATCTGCCAGACTCCGCCATCGACACTGAATGCCGGGCCGCCGGAATCTCCCACGGCAAAGGCTGCTTCCGTGGCATTCAGGTAATTTGGCGAGCCGGGATCATCAAAAATGGAAAAGAAATCCAACGTGCTGCCCACCAGCGCCGTGGGAACCGCCGGCCCCAACCATCCAGGCAAATTCGTGGTCACGTTGGTTCCCCAGCGGACGGAACCGCCGCTGCCGACCCAATCAAAATACGTGAGATTGCCCGCTAATTGAGCATCGCTGCTCGTGGCGCTGCCCAGAGTGCCCTCGGTCCGCTCTCCACGCCCGAAGGAGAGCAAGCTCGTGCCTGCGGTCGGTGTCGTGTTGTCCAAGGTCACGTTGGCCAACGCTGGCAGGACGGGGTCGCCAATTTCCCCGCCGATCCGGTAGAGCCGGAGATCCTGCGGGCCGAGTGGCACATTCTGCCGTACCAAGTAATTCGTGCCAGCGATCGTGATCATCTGGACGTTGAGGGTGAGTTGAGTCACATGGGCGGCCGTCAGCACCCAGCCATACGAGCCACTGGCTCCCAGGTAAATCCCGCTGGAGTCACTCACCGGAATCACATTGTCCCAATAGGGAAACAGGGGCAGGGAGTTGGTGGTGATGTAGGTGTTCAGCGTTGCCTGCGTGGTGTTGCCAGCCCCGGTGCCATTCTGTCCTGGAATGACCAGCGCGGACGCCGATCCGGCACCGACCAACAATAAGCAGAGAGTTTTTCTAAACATGGAAGGGATTTTATCGCGGAAATTCCGAGTTGCCACCCGTTTTTGGACTGAGTGGCAGCAGTCGTCGCTGACCCACGTGGCCAAAACGAACCCCATCCCCAATTCGAAGTCTGGAATTTGCTGCGTCAACATTCCCTCTTGCTCTGAGACTCAGTTTCCCCCGCCCGCCTCGTAAAAGCGCTGCCGGGCCGTGATGTCTTCGATGTAGCGCCGGGTCGTCGGAAAATCTATCGCCCTCAGCAAGTGCGCCGCCGTCGCCTCGTCGTCGCGCGCGGTGGTCGCGAGCCAGCGCACCACGCGGGCGTGGCCGGCGTTGTATTCCGCGAGCGCGAAGGGCAGCGGATGGTCTCGCTCCTTCCAGCGCTCCAGAGCCTTTCCGCTCGTGGCCTACTTCAGCGGCGAGTAGTCGGTGGCTTTGAAGAAGACGGATTTCACGCCGTCGGGGACCGTGAGGGAGCCGCCGCCTTTGGCTTCGCTGGCGGCTTTGGCGGCGATCCAGGCGGGGTCAGTGCGAAAGGCGGCGAAGGACGCCTTGGCTGCGTCGGTGCTCGCGTGGGCGAGGAGATAGATGAGGGTGTTCGCCGCCTCGGGCTGGTCTTTGGCGAGTTGCCAGTACCAGAGGTTGGTCATGCCGTGTTTTTGGAAAAGGGCGAGGGTGTGGTCGCGGAAGCGCGCGTGGAGCAGGGGAAGGTTGCCGGGTGTGGTGGTATACGTGCGGAGTTCGAAAACGCGCGGAGCCGGGCCGGCGGCCGCAGCGACGACCGGCGAGAAATCCGTGGCGGACATGAAGACGGTCTTGTCCTTGGTCCGCTCGCCGAGCTTGCGCATTTCCGTGTCGGCAGCCTCGGCGTCGGGATCTTTCAACAAGGCCGCGCCCGCCTTGTTCGATGCCTCGGCATCGGCGAAGGAGAAGACGAGTGCCACCATCTCGTCGGCGTTTTCGAGGGGGACAAAGGCGCCGTGCAAGGTCGCGCCTTGTTTGGTGAGCAGCGGCAGCATGCGCGTGCTGATCTGCGTCTGCATTTCGTCGAGCTTGCCCGCCTTGGCGTGGACGATGGACAGAGCGTAGTAGCGCGTGTCCTTCTCCGCAGCCGGGGCCGAAGCGAAAGCGGTGAGCATGGCGACGAAGAGGAGCGCGAAGAGTTTCATCGCGCGAGGCTGCACTACCCCGGGGCGGCGTGGCGAGGCCGACTTTAGAAACTGACGATGAACGGCGCGGGGATGATTTTGACCCGTGCCGCTTTTTCGAGGCTGCCTTCAGTTTGTTCGAGCGACGCCACGAGGTCGTTGGCAAAGCTGACGGCGAGTTTCCCCTTCGGAATCTTTTCGTAGATGATTCTCGTCATCAAGTTGCCATCAATGTCGCGCCCGACGATTTCCCGGGGGATGAGTTCGTATTTCACAAACTCCCACGTCTCCTCGCGGCCCTTGGCATCGACCCGCGAGGTCTTCTTGGAGGGTTTGCCCAGCGCCTTGAGGACCTCCTCGGGCGTCATGTTCACGGCGACTTCATTTTTCGCAATGAGCGCGGCCACCTCATCGTGGCGCGCGGCGTTTTGTTTGAGATTGGCGACGAAATCCTTGGGCAGCGGGTTGAGAAACTTTGGATCGACCCAGCCGGCGACCTGGCCTTGGGCGGCTTTGCCGCGGACACGGTAGGCGTGGTCGGAGACGGCTTGGAGTTCCACGATCTGCCCTTTTTTCAAAGTGCCGAGGTAGCGCTCCATATCGATTTTGTACTGGATGGGCGTGTCGGCGATGGTGGCGAGCCGGACGGGCTTCGGCACGAGGTCTTCGAGGTAGATCGCGCCTTCTTCCCGAACGACGGCGCCGGAGGAGGCGACGGGCGGCGCGGCGTGGACGGCGGGGTGCAGGAGAAGGACGGCGAGAAGGAGGGCTTTCACGGCGGGGATGGTAGCGCGAGGCATGGTGAATGTCGAAGGAGGAAACCGTGCGACGGGCGAACTCGCGATCGTATTCACGGCTCCTTTTGGAATCGGCCAAGGGATTGCGCCCTGCCGCCCGAGCGTTGCCAATGAAGGCGAATGCGCCCCGTGCGGAAGCTGGGTGAATACGTCGAAGGAACTCCTTCCCGCAGCGCGATCAGATGCTGATTTCTCCGCATTGACCACTCCGGGACCGATGCTAGGCTGCGCGCTCAATTTTACCCGCAATGCGCCCGCCGCAGAGCGCCGCAGTCTCTCCCTTCCACCCAAAAATCATGAGCGAATCCGTAGTCGTCCCTCCGTCGGGACAAAGTCCGAAAAGTTCCACGATTCAAGAAGCCGTCATCCGCATCGCGGGCAATTCCCAAGATGGCATCCAGGCCATCGGCGGCTTCCTCGCGCGGCTCGCCGGGCGCAGCGAGCAGGACGTGATGACCTTCATGACGATCCCCTCCACGATCTCGGGCGGACCGTCCATTTTCCAAGTCCGCATCGGCTCCGGCGAAGTGCTGAGCGCGGGCGATGAGGCGGACGTGCTGCTCTGCTTTTACGACCACAGCTATGCGAATCATATCTCGTCGCTGAAGCGCGGCGGCATCGTCCTCTACGACTCGGATCACGTCACGCCGAACGAGGAATTGCTCGGCGCGTATCATCACGTCGGCGTGCCGATTTCCTCGCTCACCGTCGAGGCCATTGGCGGCACCGGGCGGGACAAAGGGAAGAACATCTACTCGCTTGGGCTGCTCGCGCGGATGTTCGATCTCGACGTGCCGAAGCTGACGAAGCTGATCGAGGAGCGCTTTGGCGGCAAAGATCCGACGATCGTGCAAAACGCGCTGGCATGTTTCAACTCGGGCTACGGCCACCAGGTGCAGGGCTTGTGGGAGACTTTCCATTTTCAACACGCCGAGCACGGCGGGCAGGCGCAGGTGGTGATGAGCGGCAATGAGGCGCTGGCCTTCGGGCTGATCGCGGCGGGCGTGCGTTTCGGCGCGGGCTACCCGATCACGCCGTGGAGCGACATCATGGAATTGCTCCGCCGCGAGTTGCCGAAATACGGCGGGACGTTTGTGCAGACCGAGGACGAAATCGCGGCGATCTCCATGGCGCTCGGCTCGAGCTACGCCGGGCGCGTGGCGGTCACGGGTTCGAGCGGGCCGGGCATTTCATTGAAAACGGAAGCCATCGGCTGGGCCAGCATGGCCGAGATGCCGGTGGTCATCGTGGACGTGCAGCGCGGCGGACCTTCGACGGGCATGCCGACGAATGTGGAGCAATCGGATTTGAACATCGCGTGCTTCGGCGGCCACGGCGACAGCCCGCGCGTGGTGCTCGCGCCGGCCAGCGTGGAGGACTGCTTTTACACCGCCATCGAGGCCGTGAACATCGCGCGCAAATACTCCACGCCCGTCTTCATCCTCAGCGACCAGGGCATCGCCTCGCGCATCGAAGCCTTCCCCTACCCCGACCTCGAAAAAGTCTGCCAGGACATCTCGCCCGACTTTACGCCCGTCGCCGACCACAAGCCCTACGATCTCGCCGCCGCCGACGGCATCACGCGCCACCTCGCGCCCGGCACGCGGGTCGCGAGTGGAAAATATCCCGTCGTCACTGGCCTCGAGCACGACGAACTCGGCCACCCCACCGGCTCCGGCAAACTGCACTCGCAGATGAACACCAAGCGCCGCAACAAGCTGCGCAAGCTCGCCGACGAAATCGCCGTCCCGCAAGTCTATGGCGCGAGCGAAGGCCACGTCCTGCTCGTCAGTTGGGGCTCCAGTAAAGGCCCGATCGAGGAAGCCGTGAAGGAAGCGCGCAAGCTCGGCGAAGCCATCTCCGGTCTGCATCTCAAGCACCTCAACCCGCTGCCCAACGGCCTCGAAGCCATCTTCAGCGGCTTCACCCAGGTCATCGTGGTGGAGATGAACGACGAGGGCCTCTACGGCTACGGCCAGCTCGCCGCCGTGCTCCGCGCCCGCTACTGCGACCCGCGCATCGGTGCGCTCACCAAAACCGACGGCCTCCCGTGGAAGGTCAAAGAAATCCTCAACCGCGCGCTGAGCGTCGCGAAGTAACCATCCCACCTTTTTCATGAGCACCCTCACCGCCCCACTCCCCCGCACCACGTCCGCCGGCCCCGCGCCCGAGCTTCTCGAAGCCGACCGCCAGGCTCTCACCAAAAAAGACACCGCCGCCGATCACCCGACATGGTGCCCCGGCTGCGGCGACTTCTCCGTGCTCGCGCTCTACTACAAGCTCATCGAGAAGCGCAAAATGTGGCACGAGAAAATCTGCACCGTCGCCGGCATCGGCTGCTCCTCGCGCTTCCCGTATTTCGTCCAGGCGCACGGCGCGCACTTCATCCACGGACGCGCGCTGCCTTTCGCCACCGGTGTCTCGCTTTCGCGGCCCGACCTGCACGTCTTCGTCTTCGGCGGCGATGGCGACGCCTTCTCCATCGGCGGCAACCACTTCACCCACACCGCGCGCAAGAACGTGAAGCTGACCTACATCGTCATGGACAACCAGGTCTATGGCCTCACGAAAAAGCAGACCTCGCCCACTTCGCCCATCGGCTTCAAATCCAAGACCGATGTCTGGGGTTCCACCGACCGGCCCATCAACCCGATGAAACAAGCCATCGCTGCCGGGGCCACCTTCGTCGCCCGCACCACGGCGACGAACATCCCGCACCTATTGAAAACGATGGAAGCCGCCATGGATCACGACGGTTTCTCCTTCATCCAGTGCCTCAGCGAGTGCATCGAGTTCTTCCCCGGCGCGTTCGACGCCGCCAACCCACGCAAAGGCGGCGCCTTCATGGAAGTGCCCGCCGACCACGACGTGACCGACGAATACGCCGCCTACAAACTCGCCGACGCCGAGGGCTCCGGTGCGTTTGGCATTTTCTACCAGGTCCAGCGCCCGACCAAAAACGCCAACGAAGCCAAGCTCATCGCCGACCACCGCCCGAAGGTCGAAGGCCTCGCCGACTGGCAGATTTTGAAAAAGAACTTCGACCGGATGAAGTAGCGGCGGACCAACGGTGGCTGGTTTGGTGGTCGCCAGTTGCGCACGGGGGCCACCGGCGATGGGCTTCCCCGGTTCGCATCCGGCAGTGCTCCACTGAGCGCGTATGCTGCGGCTGGCGGCGGCGCCGGGTTGCAGAGTTTTCGGCTTTCGCTCGACGCGTCGGCGACTTGTGCAATTCTCCCGCGCCCGCATGAAAATCCGTATCGCCTACCAGACCCAGTTTGCCTACGCGCAGCCGGTCAGTTTTTCGCTGCATCTCTTCCGGCTGTTTCCAAAGACGGGACGCCATCTCACGGTGCAGCGGTTGGCGTTTCAGACGAATGCGGGGGCCGACGTCCACTATCGGCACGATCTTTTCGACAATGAAGTCGCGTCGGTTTTCTACCCGGGAAAGTCGGCGCTGCTGGCGGCGAGCTTGCTGATCGAACTGGAGGTCGAGGAACGGAATCCGTTTGGTTTTATCCTCGCGCGGCATGCGGCGGAGTTTCCGTTTCAATACACGGCGCGCGAAGCTGAGGTGCTGGCGCCATATCTCCGCAGCGCGGGTCCGCTGGTGCTCCCATTTTGGAAAGCTCCCGCAGGTCCGCAGCCGACCGTGGAGACGCTGGTGGAATTGAACGCGGCGCTGCATCAAAACATCGCCTACTCCCGGCGCGAGGAGGGCGAGGCGTATGCGGCGGAGGAGACGCTGCGGCTCGGTTGCGGAGCGTGCCGGGATTACGCGGTGCTGCTCGCGGAAGTGGCGCGCGGGCTGGGGGTCGCGGCGCGCTTGGCGAGCGGCTATCTGTGCGAGTTTGAGGACGGGGAGAAAGTGGCCGAGGGCGCGCTGCATGCGTGGACGGAGCTGTATCTGCCGGGCGCGGGCTGGATTGGTTTCGATCCGACGAATGGCTACCTCTGCAATCATTACCACCTCACCGCGGCGGTGGGGCTCACACCGGCGGACATCGCGCCGATCTCCGGCACGTTCGCGCCGCCGCTGCCGACGCCGCCGAGCATGACGACTTCGCTGCACATCAATCCCGCATGAAAATTCCGCCGGCCCTCACCCGCGTCGCCGATCAGGTGGACGCCACCTTGGCCGCGCACGGCGCGAGCCTCACGCTCGGAGGCGAGCCGACTTACGTGCCCCTCGACCCGGCGGGTCCGGAGTGGAGCATCACCGCGCTCGGGCCCACGAAGCTGCGCTACGGCTACGCGCTGGCCGACGCGCTCCGCGAGCAGGCCCTCCCTCAGGCGGTGTCCGTCTTTTCGCCGGGGAAGTTCTACCCCGGCGAAGCGAACCCGCGCTGGGCGATCAACCTCGTCTGGAACAGCGACGGCTCGCCGCTCGTGGCCGCACTCGCGGAGCCGCCGTGGTCTTCGCCTGGAAAGTTGGATCACGCCTCGTTTGCACGCTTTGCCAAAAGTCTGCTGCGCCGTCTCGGCCTCGCGTCCGGCTGGATTCGCGCGGTGGATCCGCTCGACGAAACGCGCGCGGTGCGCGTGCTCCCGCTTGATCATGACGCGGATGGTTTTCTGTCGGAGAAATGGCCGGGCAAGAGTCTGGAACTGCTGCGGGTGGAGGGCCACGCCGGGCTGCGCCTACCGCTGGCCGATTTGCCCGAGGGGGTGAACCGACGTGCGCTCACCATTGAGATGCGCGCAGGAGCGCTGCATGTGTTTCTCCCGCCGTTGCAGCAGGAGCCTTGGCTCGCGCTCATCGGGCACATCGCCGACACCCTCCGCGAAACGCAACTCGGCGCGCCGGTCCTGGCCGGCTACGTGCCGGGCGATGCGGCGGGACGGTGGACGAAACTCGGTATCGCCTCCGATCCCGGGGTGCTCGAAATCAACCTCCCGCCGTGCGCCGACTGGCGCGCCTACGCCGGGTGGCTCGACACGCTGGAATGCGCCGGTGCCGCAGTCGGACTGCGCTCTTTCAAGCAGACCTCGCCGGAAGAGCAGACCGGCACAGGCGGTGGCAACCACGTGCTTTTTGGCGGCCCGAGTCTCGAAGCGAACCCACTCTTCACGAGGCCGGCGTGGATCGTCTCCATGCTGCGCTACTGGCAGCAGCATCCCGCGCTCGCCTACCTTTTTACCGGCCAGTATGTCGGTCCAAGCTCGCAGGCTCCGCGGCCCGATGAATGCGCGAGCACGCTATACGATCTCGAGATGGCCTACCAGTTCCTCGCCAGTCTCCCGCCCGGCGATCACCGCCAGATCATTGGCGAGACGCTCCGCCATTTGCACACCGACAGCTCCGGCAATACCCACCGGAGCGAGATCAGTTTCGACAAATTCTGGAACCCCAGCGTGGAGGGTGGCTGCCGCGGGCTCATTGAGTTTCGCGCGATCGAGTCGCTGCCGGACGCCGCGTGGATGTCCGCCGTGGCACTGCTCTGGCACGCGCTCGCCGCGCAGTTGCTCGCCACGCCCTGCACCGCGCCGCTGGCCGAGCATGGCGACAAGCTGCACGACGCCTTTTTCCTCCCGTCCTACCTGTGGGCGGATTTCGAGAAAGTGCGGCGCGACCTCCGCCGCGGGGGCTTCGCGCTCCCGGTGCAAATCTTCCGCGACATCTTTGCGTGGCGTTTCCCCGTGCTCCTGCAGCACACCGCCGGCGACGCCACGCTGACCATCCGCCGCGCCCTCGAAGGCTGGCCGCTGCTCTGCGAGACGCCGCTCGAAGGCGGCAGCACCAGCCGCTTTGTGGACACCTCCATGGAGCGGTTGGAGTTCATCGCCAGCCCCACCTTTGCCGCGACTGGCCAGGTGCGGGTGGGCGGACGCATCCTCGCGCTCCGGCGGTTTCCCGGAGGGCTTCTCGGCGCCGGTCTCCGCTACCGCCGCACGGCGCTCTACCCTGCGCTGCACCCCGGCATCCCGCCGCACCTGCCGCTCCCGCTGGCCATCACCCTTGGCGGAAAGACCACGCATTACGAACTCGGGCACGCCCGTCGCCACTTCGTTGCCGCGAGGGCCAAGGCCGCCCGCGCACCGCACCGCGACCCCTGCCAAAGTCTCCATCGCCGTCTTCTCACCTGCGACCTGCGACTGGGCTAAGTGCGGGAGTTCCCCCACCTGACGACAGCAGTCCTGGCTCGCCGAAAACCATTGCCACCGCGCACCGGGAATTTTTTTGCCAACACCCAAATAGTGCTTTGGATCGTCTTGGGGCGTGGTTATCTCTCCGTCGGAAAAACAAAACAGATTTTTAGCAGGCAATGAACATCAGGAGTGAATCGATCATAGCGCAGGTCAGAATCGGGACGCTGCGAGAGCTGGACGCACTGGTCGGGAAATATCTCACCGACGAACCGCCGCGGGCCTACTGGGAGGACAGCCATTCCTACCTGCGCTTCGACTCCATCGAGGAGGCGCTGAACACGCTCGGCGATCCGTATTTTCAGCGGTGCTTTCCCGATGGCGTGCGGTTGGAAAACGAGTTGAGCGAGGTTTTTGAATTCCGCGCCTACTCGTCCGATCTCACGCTCGCCTGGGAAGTCGTCGAACGGCTCACCAACGTGGGTCAGCCGCTGACCGTCCGGCGCGAGAAAGGCCGCTGGGTGGCAAACTTTGGCGACGGACTCTCGGCCCGTGCACACAACCCCGCGGTGGCCATCTGTCTCGCTGGTTTGCTTGCACGCGGAATCGCCGTGGACTTCGTGCCCGACCGCAGTCGCGTCGGGCGGATGGCCTGGTAGCGGGTCGAAATAGCGCGCGGCATTTTTTCCCGACGAAACAGTTGCCACCCGCGTTGGCCGATGCTCTTATTGCGACCCGGCTTTCCGGTCGGCAAGGCACTCGTAGCTCAATTGGATAGAGCATCTGACTACGAATCAGAAGGTTCCGTGTTCGAGTCACGGCGAGTGCACATTTTGGATGAGGGGCTTACGCAAGTTTCTCCTTTCGGGCCTCGTCGAGGGCGGGCGCTACCTCTGGACCGTCGCACCCACCGACCCGTATCTCGGCCGCAAAGGCCAGGGCTGGATTCGCCCGATCAATGTCATCCGGTGGAGCAAGCCGAGCGTCCAGGACCGCCTCGCCTTTTTCCTGCACGGCCTCGGCGAAACCGACTGGCGCATCACCCCACACACCCCGCCCGATTACCGCAAGCAGGTCACCGCCTGGGACCGGCGGGAATTCACCGACGCCAAGGGCGGGCGGCGCACCGCATGGTTCTGCCCACAGGGCCGGCCCGATCTCGTCTATCCTAGAAACGGCGACGAGAACCACGGATTACCCGGAAGTTGTAACGCGAAGCGCGCCCACCCAGCGGGTG
>Ga0163144_10010857_pt1 | contig 19349 bp, 11 predicted proteins | sample OliLak19BULKMAT1_FD_123175 | JGI IMG/M metagenome (GOLD analysis project Ga0163144, IMG submission 123175) | Freshwater microbial mat bacterial communities from Lake Vanda, McMurdo Dry Valleys, Antarctica - Oligotrophic Lake LV.19.BULKMAT1 | ecosystem: Environmental > Aquatic > Freshwater >... | reverse complement strand
TTTCAATTAACTATTTTTGTGCGTCAAATGCATTAGAATTAGATGCGCTATCGGCTCCTTTTTATTCAGAACAATCAAATAACCGACCTGCTTTACTTGAAGTTAAAACCTTTAGCAGCTCAAATGCAGAGCTGTTAAAAGATTATTTCAATTATTTAAGGAATAGTAAGTAATTTTCCCAACCCAACTTTCTTCTTATCTTTAGCGTTATACTAGTATATCCATGAATTACTATTTTATGAAAAAATCTTTACTAATGTTAGGGTTTGCTCTATCTACTTTGTCTTTCGGGCAAATGACAATGACATCGTCAGCTATGCTTGGTGCCTGTGACTGCTATCAATTAACAACAAATTCAGCAAATGATAAAGGTGCAATTTGGAGTCCAGCAACTATCAATCTCACCCTTCCATTTGACATGACATTTAATATTTATGCCGGTGCCGTTGATGGTGCTGATGGAATGGCTTTCGTGCTTCAACAAAACGCTACAGGTGTTGGTGATGTTGGTGCTACGTTGGGTTATCGTGATATAGCTGCGCCTTCAATTCCACCTATTTCTGCAAAGTCTCTTGCCATTGAAATTGATACCTGGAACAGTTCACCAGCTGTGGTTACAGACATAGGTGATGTTGTAAATGATCATACGGGAATTGAATTCAACAATAGCGTTGAGCACAATTTAGGAGGTCCTTATTTAATTCCAAATGTTGAAACGGGTACATACCATACATTTCGTGTTATTTGGAATCCGAGTCTTCAAGTAATGACTGTGATGTTAAATGGTGCGTTTGTTTTTGCTTACAATGGAGACATTATTACGAATGTATTTACCGGTAATCCAAATGTTTATTTCGGATGGACTGCTGGCACAGGTGGTGTATTTAATGAACACCGTGTATGTATGTATCGCAATGCAGCATTTACTCAAAACTTAACTGCGGTATGTCCAGATGTGCCTGTAACATTTACAGATGCATCTACAAGTGATTTAAATAATATTGTAAGTTATTCGTGGGATTTTGGTGATGGCTCAGCGTTAGATATTAATCAAAATCCTGTTTATAGTTATACAACTCCAGGAACATACACAGCAGAATTAACAATGACAGATATTTCAGGATGTGATGATATAGCTACCGTATCGATCACAGTATTGCCTGATTTGGTAGTAAATGTTGTTGGAACAGATGTCACATGTTTTACAGATTTAGATGGTCAAGCTGTCGCAACGCCAACAAATGGAACCGGTCCTTATTCTTATTTGTGGGATGATTTATTGGCTCAAACAAATGCTACAGCAACTGGACTTATTCCAAACACTTATAATGTAGATGTTGAAGATGCTTTAGGTTGTAAAGGTGTTGGTACAGTTACTATTGGTGAACCGGTTGAAGTAACAGTAGATGTAACTGGAAATGATGTGAGTTGTTTTGGATTTTTGGATGGCCAAGCAACGGCAAATCCTTTAACCGGTGTTTCTCCTTTTGATTATTTATGGAATGATGGTGCAGCACAATTCACGGCAACTGCTTCTAATCTAGCTCCCGGAATTTACGCTGTAACCGTTACCGATGATAATGGTTGCGAAGGTTTAGGTAATATTACAATTGGCGAACCACTTGAATTTACCGTGGACATTAACTCTTCTGATGCAAATTGTTTTAATGCAAAAGATGGTCAAGCAACTGCAGTTGAAACGAACGGAGTATCTCCTTTTACTTATTTGTGGGATGATGCATTTTCTCAAACAAGTCAAACCGCTTTAAATTTATTAGCAGGAACTTATAATGTAACGGTTACAGATGATAATGGATGTATAGCGACAGATGCAGTCGTAATTGGACAACCTGCTGAAATATTAATTACTGCAATTGTAACTAATGATGCAGGCGGCGGAAACGGTTCAATTGATGCAACAATAATTGGCGGAATAGCTCCTTACACAACAAACTGGAGCAATTCAGCAACTACTGAGGATATTAATTCTTTGGCTTCAGGAAGTTATACACTCACTGTCATTGATGCAAATGGTTGTGCAAAAGATTCTACTTTTCAAATTAAAAATACAGTTGGTATAAATGATTTTGGTACAATTAATTTTGAACTTTATCCAAATCCAACAACAGGAATTTTTCAAATTGATGGAATTGGATATTATGCTGTAGTTATTACAGATGCTGCTGGTAGAGTTGTTTTGAATATGGATGCAACTGATAATACAACAATTGATTTATCTACTTTTGAAAATGGAATTTATTTTGTTCGCATTGAAAAAGACGAATTGAATTATATGGAAAAAGTTGTGCTTCACTAAGAATTTATAATTGATCTAAAAAACCGTTCGACATTGTTGAGCGGTTTTTTTTACGCTTATTTTTTAAGGCCGCAATCGACTTAAAAAGATTATTTTTGAATTCAACTACTTTGTCATGCGTCAACTTATTTTATTCTTTTCATTTGTTTCTTTTTTTTCGTTTTCACAATCATATGATTTTAATCGGCAGTGGGAATTTTTAGGTCCCGATGACAAACCTACCGTTATCAAAACACAATCTGCCTCAGGAGTTGGGCCAATTGAGTTTATTCGAGTATTCCAAAAGGACAGTAAAAATTTATTAGCGGGTTCCAACTTAGGTGGCTTATTTTTTAGTACTGATGGTGGTGAAAATTGGATTAACAGCGGCTCAGATAATTGGCCTTATTCAGGCTGTGGTTGGGCCGATTTTTATCCTGATAATCAAAAGACATGGTTTGCTTATTCGCAAATTGCAGATAACAATGGCAAACCAGGTAGAATGGGGGCCTTGGGCGGAATTTACCGAACAACAAATGAAGGTACGGATTGGACATTAATTGGAAATCCAGCATCGTTTGGTGGGTCAGATTATCGAGTCGTTTATGGTTTTCGCTTTCATCCTAAAAACGCAAAAATGCTTTTTGTAATGACTGATGATGGTTTGTATTACACGTTGAATTGTATAGAAGAGGTTGTAAAGTGGACTCGCATTGAAAAATTAAATGGTTGGATTTATGACATGGATTTTCAAGGTGAAATTGTTTTTGTTTCAAATTTTTCAGAAGGAAAATGGAATGTACTTTATTCAAATAGTGACAAGTTAGAATTAAAAAAAATTGCTGACATTGAAAGTTTAACGGATAAAATGCTCACCTTAACCTTTGAGCCTTTTCGAAAAAATTTATTGATTTTAATTGATTACAAAGATGCATCAGATGCACTTTATGAATATACGATTGAAACATCCCAATTAAAAAAATTGATGAATAATCAGATGATAAATTTTGGTGCCGGCCATTCTTTCGCCGTTTCACCTCATGATAGTACCGAATTTATGATTGGACATAATATCGCCATGAAAAAATGGAATTACTCAAATTTAAAAGAACAAAAAATTGGTGGTGGTTATCATCCGGATGTAGAATTTATAATTTATGACCCGTTAGATAGTTCAAAAGTTTATTTAGCGTCTCACGGCGGTGTATACATTTCTAACGATGCTGGTTCAACTTGGATAAGCAAATGCAAAGGTTTAGGAAATGCAGAAGTGATGGGAATGGATGTTTCAGAATCAGACCCAAATCAAATTGTTATTGGATGTTATCACGATGGCTCATCGGTTCGCGCAGATTTTAATAAAGACGGAAATTATTTTTGGCGAACTGTAAATGGAGGTGATGCGTTAACACCGTTAATCGATCCAAACGATGCCGGAATTGTTTATACATCAACTCAATATGTTGGTGGTGGATTATATCATTCTACCGACACTGCAACTAATTATACCAACATTCATAATTCAAATAGTCTCGGAACATCAGGTTGGGAATTGAGTGCAGTGTTGCATCCTATAGAAGAGAAACTTTTGTTTTTCAATTTCGCCGTAAAAGAAAATGAAGGAAAAGGAAACATTGATATCGCACGAACGCCTGATGCGGGTAAATCGAAATCGGCCGAACGTATTTCTGATTTTTTAAAATCTCACGAACTAAAATCTTACAAAGTTTATGGCATTTTTAACAATGTATTTTTCCCTGACCATTTGTACGCTTATGTTTTACACATGGACAAGGATTCATCCGGAAAAAATGTTACGCGACATCTATTATTTAAAACAGAAAAAGCGCGTGATTCTGTATCGGTAGTTCTAAACTCATGGTACGAACTTGAAATCCCACACAGTTCGTGGATTGGTGATGTAGAAGGCGACCCATCAAGTCCAAATCAAGTTTTTTTGTCTTATTCTTCTTCTCGAGACGTCGTTGCAAATCCTAACTTAACTCCGGGGTTAGTCTATTCATTAAAATACAATAAAAAAACGAATGCATTAAAAAGAGAAATTGATATCACAGAAAATATTCCAAATTCGGTGGCTGGTAGATTTAATATGGTTTGTGTTTTTAATGACGAAAAAGAATTGTTCATCGCAACACGAACAGGAATTTATTATGGAACGGCAAAAACATTAAAAGGAAAATCAGATTGGCAACCAGTTGGATTTGGTTTGCCTCATTGTAAAATTTATGGTTTGCATTATCACCAAGACCAAAAATTATTGACTGTGGGTTTGTATGGAAGGGGTGTGTGGAGATATCGGCTGGAATAAAAAAAACAAAATTCAAAATTGTCATCCCCAATGCAGTGAGGGACAAAATTCAAAATAGAAAAATTCAAAATGAGCGGCGGTTGCAGCAGCAGTTGTAGTACTGACACCACCATCTGAACGCCGACCTCTCCTCGCCAACCATTTAACAACCTTTTAACAAGTCCATCGTTTTTTCTAAGCCGATTTAATTTAACTTTATTGTTTCTATGAGCAACAGAAGTATACGAATGGTAGTTATTTTGGGAGTCATTTCGATTCTCTCTATTCTGACCATTCAATTATTCTGGATACAAAAGAACATCGAGTTTCAAGAGAGTAATATTGAAATTCAGTTTCGTCAAAATTTACTCAGCACAAAGCAATTCAATGATAATGTAACTGTAGCATTAAAAAATGTGGCAAGTGAAATTCAGCGAATGAATAATGCTCCTGGTGATCTTTATGGAAGTGTAAAACAGCAATCGCCTAATTATTTTACGGTTGAATTGCAGGATACGCTAAATCCTTATCTTCTTGAAACACTTTTGAAAAGAGAATTTTATCATCAAAATATAGAAGAGGATTTTAGATACGGTATTTTTAATTGTTATGACGGTAAAATTGAATATGGTCCTTACATCCGTTTCGTGAATGACTCCACTTTTACAAATGATGTTTTAGCAGACAATTCGGATTTGGATAAAGCGGTGCAAATACAGTTGAATACGGATTTGCATTATTTCACTGTGTTTTTTCCTGATGTAGAGGGTGTTGTACTTGAAGAATTACCTAACGATGCAACGCCTTGGTATTATCTTTTTGCTATTATTTTATTTGTCGTTGTCTTTTTTGCTTTTTCTGTTTCCATTATTTTAAAACAGAAAAAATTATCAGAAATTAAAAATGATTTTATCAATAATATGACGCACGAATTAAAAACGCCCATTGCAACAATTCGTATTTCAAGTGAGACTTTACTCAACATTGATTCTAATAAAGATGAGTCGGAGAAATTACAACGATATGCCGGAATCATTTACAAAGAAAATAAACGGTTAGAGCAACAAGTTGAACGCGTTTTAAATATTGCAAAATTAGACAAAAATGAAATCAAATTAAAACTTGAAACTTTTTGCATTCATGAAATTATTGAAGAAGCAAAAGAAAATTTTGAATTCAATCAGTTAGAAGAATTAGGTGGCGAAATTAAATTGAACTTAACGGCAGGTGATCATTTGATAAAAGGTGACATAGTTCACGTAACTAATATTATCAATAACCTTTTGGATAATGCTGTAAAATATTGTGACTCTATTCCAAAAATCGTTATTGGTTCGCACAATTCAAAAAACAGAATTTATATCAGTGTGAAAGATAATGGTAAAGGAATCTCACGCGAAAATATTAAATATATTTTTGATAAATTTTATCGAGTCCCAACCGGAAATTTGCATGACGTGAAGGGTTACGGACTAGGTTTATATTACGTAAAAACAATAACGGAAGAATTAGGTGGTGCAATAGCCGTGAAAAGTACATTGGGCAAAGGCACCGAATTTGTTATTTCATTTCCAATAAACGAATAAGTATGAAAGGAAAATTAAAAATTTTACTTGTTGAAGATGATTACAATTTAGGATTTGTAATTCAAGATAAATTAAAGGACGAAAATTTTGAAGTTCATTTGTGTACAGATGGAGTAGAAGGTCTGAAAAAATTCAACGAAATGGATTTTCAAATGTGCATTTTTGATGTGATGATGCCAAAAAAAGATGGATTCACTTTAGCACGTGATATTCGAAAATTAAATAAAAATGTGCCCATTCTTTTCCTCACTGCAAAAAATCAAACGGAAGATAGAATAGAAGGTTTTAAAGCGGGCGGTGATGACTACTTGACAAAACCATTCAGCACAGAAGAATTTTTATTGCGCGTAAAAGCAATTTTGAAACGTGTAAATTTAGTGGAAGAAGTTGCAGAACCAACGACTTTTAAAGTTGGTAAAATGACGTTTGATGCAGAAAATTTTGTCTTGAAATATCATTCTGGTGAAATTCAAAAACTCACAAAAAAGGAAGCGAAAATTTTATCCTTATTAGTTCAACATCAAAACAAAGTACTTCCGCGTGATATTGTTTTAAATGCCGTTTGGGGACAAGATGATTATTTTGTTGGAAGAAGTTTAGATGTTTTCATCACTAAACTTCGTAAATATTTAAAAGAAGATGAATCAGTTGCTATTGCTAATATTCACGGAGTTGGTTTTAAATTGACGATAGGATAAATGGAAGAAATTTCCTGGAACGATTTTTCAAAAGTAGATATGCGCATCGGTACAATTCTCGATGCAGAAGTTTTTGTTGGTGCTAAAATTCCTGCGTATAAATTGAAAATTGATTTTGGCGATTTAGGAATTAAAAAATCTTCTGCTCAAATTACAGCTCGCTATCAACCTCAAGATTTGATTGGAAAACAAATTGTTGCAATTGTCAATTTTCCACCTAAACAAATTGCCTCTTTCATTAGCGAGTGTTTGGTGCTTGGTGCGGTTGGTGATGAAAAAAATGTGACGCTACTTTCTCCAAATCTATCGTGTAAAAATGGTGAGCGTATTGGTTAATGCTAAAATAACTTTACGTCATTAATTATTTTTTGTTCTATCAAGTTGCATGTAATTTATCGAGATATGCACTTTCGTTTTCGTCAGTCATATTCAAAATTTCTGAACTTATTTTGTCAATGCTAGCTCGAATTAGTTTATCGCTTCAAATTTTGACCTCCTTCTTCCCTTCTTTTTCTTAACCAATAGAAAAGCAAACATCCCGCTACGCACTTTTTTACTTAATGCTCCTAAGTGTTTCAATTACCACGCTAGATTCCGTAACATATTCACAAAACTTTTCTGTTGGTACTGCAACCTTCAAATTAATTTTCAACTTAAAATTGTATATTTACTTTCTACTCATTTATTAAATTGTTTTATATGAAAAACATCTACAACTTCCGCAAAGCAATATTAACATTGGGCTGTCTTTTGTTAATTGTTGCAAGCTCAAGTGCACAAACTTGGGGATCGCCTGTTAACATTGAGTCTCCGGTTGGTACGGGTGGTAATGCTGGAACTTATTCGTCAATTGTAACAGTGAATGGAAATCCTGCCATGTGTTATTATGACGATACACATTCAAGTTTAATGTATGTGCGCGCAACGGATGTAAATGGTGCAACTTGGGGAACGCCCATTATTGTTGACGAAGATGGATCAGTAGGTGAATATAATTCAATGGTTGTTGTAAATGGAAATCCTGCTATTTCTTATTACGATGAATCAAATTTAGATTTAAAATATGTACGAGCAAACGATGTAAATGGTGCAACTTGGGGCACACCAATCACGGTAGATGCAACTGGGTCTGTTGGTGATCATACTTCACTTACAGTGGTTGCCGGTAATCCTGCTATTAGTTATTACACAACTACAACAGATGATTTAAAATATGTGCGAGCAACAAATGCAAGTGGTACAACTTGGGGAACACCTGTGTCTGTTGTTACTGCAACAGTTACCGGTCAATATACTTCACTAGTGGTTGCAAATGGAAATCCCGCAATTGCGTTTTATGATCTTACAGGCACTGAATTAAGATATGTACGTTCAACAGATGCAACGGGTGCAGCATGGGGAGTAAGTATTTCGATTGATGCGACTGGAATAGTTGGCCAATACAACTCAATGAAAATTGTAAATGGAAATCCTGCAATCAGTTATTACGATGTTACAAGTACAGGGCTTAAATACATTCAAGCTTCTGACGCAAGTGGTGCAACATGGAATGCTCCTGTTTTTGTAGACAATTTAACTTCAGCCGGTACCTATAATTCGTTGACAGTTGTAAACGGAAATCCTGCGGTGAGTTATTATGATGCTACAAGCACTGGTTTACAAATTGTGCGTTCTACAGATGCTAATGGTGCTGCTTGGTCGGCGCCTGTTTCAATAGAAATTGGAGGAACAGTTGGTCAATATTCCGCCATGACAATCATCAACGGAAATCCTGCAATTGCTTATTATGATTTGACAAATACAAACCTAAAATATATTCGCGCTACTAATTTAAACGGAACAACGTGGGGAACGCCATCAAGTTTTGATATTAATGTGTCACTAGGAACATATACCTCACTCGCAAAAGCAAATGGAAACCCTGCTGTTTGTTATTACGATGATACAAACGATGATTTAAAATTTGTTCGCGCAACAGACGCAACAGGTACAACTTGGGGAACACCTGTAGTTGTTGATGCGGTAGGCATTGTTGGTTTGTATTGTTCAATGGCAATTGTAAACGGTAATCCTGCCATCGCGTACTATGATCAAACAAATTCCGGATTAAAATTCATTCGCGCTAATGATCCAAATGGAACAACTTGGGGCACCGCTGCAAATATTGATATTACAGGAACTGTGGGTACATTTACTTCTATTAGTATCGTTAATGGAAATCCTGCAATCAGTTATTATGATCAAACAAATTCTGCATTAAAATATGCTCGTTCGTCTGATGTTAATGGTCTTGGTTGGTCAACTATTTTAACAGTAGATAATGTTACAAGTGTAAGTACAGGTCAATACAGTTCACTTAATTTTGTCAATGGTTTACCTGCAATTAGTTATTCTGATTTAACAAACACAAGCCTTTTATATGTTCAAGCAAACGATGCAGATGGTTTAACTTGGGGAACACCTGTAACAGTTGACGCTGGTGGAGGAGGACAATATACTTCAATCGCTATTGTGAATGGCTTCCCTGCTATAAGTTATTACGATCAAACAAACACAGCTTTAAAATATGTGCGTGCTTTAGATGTTGATGGCAATGCTTGGGCAACCGGATTAACGCTGGACGCTACTGGAACAGTAGGTCAATACACATCGTTAGAAATAATAAGTGGAACGCCAGCGATAAGTTATTACGATGTCACAAATGGAAATTTGAAATACATTCATGCCACAGAATCAAATGGAATTGCTTGGGCTGCAACTCAAATTTTAGCATCAGTTGGTACAATCGGTCAATACGCTAGTTTATCAACTCTTGATGCAGGTGTCACCGGTATTGCGTTCTACGACGCCACCAAATCTTGGCCAATGTTTATTGGTGGAATTTCTGTTTGTACACCAACTTCAAGTAATGTCATCGTAACTTCTTGCGACACTTATGTTAGTCCTAGTGGTTTGTTTGTGTGGTCTTCTACAAATTCTTACAACGATACAATTGTAAATTTCACTGGATGTGATAGCGTGATTACCGTTAATCTAACAATTACTATGAGTACAACAAATACAATTAATCCAACTGCATGCGAATCTTATTTAAGCCCAAGTGGATTATCTACCTGGATTATTACCGGAACCTATAATGACATAATTCCAAATTCCATTGGATGCGACAGTTTGATTACTGTGAATTTAACAATCAATAATAATACAACAAATTCAATCAGCCCTATTGCGTGTGATTCTTATACGAGTCCTAGTGGTATTGTAAAAACAACATCCGAACTTTTTGACGATATTATTCCAAACTCAATTGGATGCGATAGTATCATTACAATTGATTTAACAATTTTATCCGGTGATGCAACTACAACTCAATCAGGATATGATTTAAATGTGATAGATGGTTTTGCAACAAATTATCAGTGGGCCGATTGCAATGCAGGTATGGCATTAGTTTCTGGAGCAAACAGTCAAACTTTTACAGCAACTTCAAATGGTGATTATGCCGCCATTGTTCAGTCGTTGAATGGTTGTATTGATACATCGGCTTGTTTTAATATTGCCGGAATCGGATTTTTTGAAAATGGAAGCGGAGAAAATACATTCACTGTTTTTCCAAATCCAAGTAATGGAAATGTAACTATCCTTAGTGATTATTATTTTGTCAATGCAGCAATTAAAATTTTAGATGTGCAATCAAATGTGATTCTTGACGGAATTATGTTGAATGGAAATTCTGTTGCGTTAGATTTTTCTGATTTGCCATCAGGAATTTATTTGATTGAAATTTATGACGGAGTTCAAATTCATCACTCAAAAATTTCAAAAATTTAACGAAGATTTAGTTTAGATTTTCGATGTTTTTGAAAATCTGATGATGTTATTTTTTGAAGATTTTACCCATTATTGATTTGATAGGTAGTTTTGATTGAAATGTTATACTATTGCGTAGATCAAATTAGTCCAAAGCACAATTTGATTTAAGCAATGTAAATGCCGATACCTGCCTAACTGCCAGTCAGGCAGACAGGGAGTAGCTGTTTGAGTTCAAAATCTATTTTGATATTGGACGAATACAGATACCGTATCGGTATTACATATTTTTGCATATCCGTCTGATAGTCAAAAATAAAATCAGCTGATTTGTTGACCTCGAAATTTAGTTTCATATCAATTTACAATTGTGTATTTTCTAAAAGTATAAAAGCGTATTTTAACAGGATACACTATTGTATTTTATCAGGGAACAATAATTATAAAACGAAAAATATTATTCAATATTCCTCAATAAAAATCGATAGGTTGTTCCATTATCAGAACTGCGTTCCACTTTGCCGTCCAATTGTTCGGTTAAGGTTTCTATTAATTCCAGACCAAAGGTTCCTTCTTTAATTGGGGATGTCCAAACGCCATTGTCTTTATATGTCAACTCAAACATGTCTTTTACTTTGATGTGATTTTTTAGGTTGTTGGCAGAAATTTCTTTCGGAATTAATTCAACAGTGATTTCTCCTTCATTTCTACCTGCAAATGCGTGCTTGAGTGAATTTGAAATAAGTTCATTAAAAATAAGTGCAACCGGAACCAGCGTATTATTTCCAAGTCTGTCAAGTTGAGAATTGATGTCGAGTGTTATATGAATATCTCCGGCGTAAGTTTTTATCAAGTCGATGGCCAGTGTATCTAAATAATCTTTCAAATCAATTTTAGAAAGATTTTCATTTTGATACATTTTTTCATGAATCAACGACATGGCTATGATTCGCTGAACGGCATCTTGAAATTGTGACTTCGTTTTTTCGTCTTCTATTTCGCGCGATTGCAAACGAAGCAAACTTGTAATCACTTGTAAATTATTTTTTACTCTGTGATGTATTTCTTTCAGCATGATTGTCTTTTCTTCGTTCTGTGCTTGCACCAATCTGTTTTGATTTTCTAATTCTGCATTGGTCGTTTTAAATTTTTGTTCAGCGTAAGATGTTGTATTTTTAAATTGTCGCAACAAATAGGCCATCAAAATGCAAGCAACAAAAATATTAAAGACCGTTGCAGTAACTTGATACGTTTGAATGTGTTGTGTAAGGTGAGCAATATTCTCTTGAAATGAAAAGTAGAAATAATAGGCAATACCAAAAAAGTTAATCATCAAAATGAGATAGCCGGCTTTTTTTCCAATTGCAAAAAAAGTATACAAGGTCATAACTAACATCCAAAAAAATTCAATGGCGTGAATGACATTGGGCAAAAAATTTAACGTGTAAACCAAAAATAAACAACCGTGTATCGCGTAAAAAAATCCTATCAAACGGAATTTGCGAAAAATATAAAGACAAATGTGCAGTGATATTGCAACAACCCATGCGTAAACAGCTACTGGAAACGCTTTAGGTTCAAAAATTAAATAGCCAATTGCGATAATAAAAAGAAAAACTGAATTAAAAACAACCATCTTCCAAGTCAAATCAAACTTGCCTTGCGCATAGTGATCCGAATAGTCTGTTTTGGGTGGATAAATAAAATCCAGTTTCATTTTATGTTTTTCGCTTTATAAATGGAGATGCAGAAATCTTTAATAAGAATGCTTTTTTAAAGTTTAATCTTCAATTGGATTTTAATATCTGTTTTTCGGGTTCCGTTAATTTGTTCTAAACCGGAAGAAATATCGTCTACATTTTGATAAGACCAAATTCCCCAACGCACCCACAAATCTATTTTTTCTGAGATGTCGTATTTCAACATCAAATAAGAACGCATGCCTTTGTAGTAATAAGCAGGAATACTAAACACGTAGAGTAAATCATTTTCATAAGCGTAAATTCTTGAATCATAATTATCCGAATCAAAAATGGCAAAACGGCTCGTAACTTTTAAAGGAATTTTTGTAAATGCATATTCAATATCTTGAAACATTAAAAGGCCATTACTTTTGGCATCATCAAATAAAAAATTCACCCATTCAATTCGTGATTGCAATGAAAGTTGTGAATTAATTCGTTGGTCATAGTTAAAGCGTAAACTAGTTTTGTTGATTTCAATTTGGTCGTGCAAGCCTGTAACATCAGTCTTTGAGTTACGCTCTGTAATTTTGTTTCTGAAGCGGATATAAATTTTTGTATTCCTTGATAAATTCACATCCATTTGAGCAAAGAAATCTCTGCCTGAACTATAATCATCGGTCAACCATTTTAAATAAGTAAAATTAAATTGATCGTAATAAGCAGAGACACTCATTTTTTTATTTACGCGCAATAAGGCGCCAATGTAAGTACCTTGTTCGCCAGTGTTGTCTGATGATTCGCCAAATCCTGCTGAATAAATGGAATGAAATGCTTTGTCGTAGTATCTGTGAATCACCATCAAATCTAATTTTGGATCAGCGTGCCAAGTCATTCCGTTAATTGTTCCAACTTTTAAATTGTCACTCATTGAAACTTCGCCGAACAAAGAAATTTTACGATAAAAATAGCGATAATTAATTCCACCGGTAAATAAACTACCACCGTTAAATTTATATTGATTCGACAGGCTTAACGAGCTGTTCAAAGGAAGGTCGTAACTTGTGTACACACCGGCAAAACCAATTCTAAAATTTTCACCGCTGAAAGAAAGTTCGCCTCCGGTTACAAATTCTTTCACTTTATTTTTGTCTTCAATTTCTGAAAAAGTTCGGTGATATCCGGAAATTTGAAATGAACTAAAACTATCATCAAAAACATCTTCCAGCGTATCAGACTTATTTACGTTTGCATCAACACTTTTATAAGAACCAAAAATTGTCAATTCCATTTTATCATTTCCTAAACATATTCCACCACCTCGTAAATATTGGCTTTCGTTGGCAGATGAATATCTTTTTAATCCTTGTGCATAACGTTTACCTGTAAAAACATTGGGCGTTTTTCCCATTGCAAAACTTGACCACATAGTGAGGCCTTGTCCAAAATTTACTTGATAATCGCCGAGTGCAACAGTTTTAAACTTCCAAATGTCGTTGATAAAAATATGTGCCGAATAATAATCAAATCCTTGTTTTTGAGAACCTCGAAAAAATTCTTCGCCGGCATCTTTCTCTGCTGTAAAGCCCCAACTTAAACGATCTTTATAAGTACTTCGGTAACGAATAAATAATCTATCCGGGCTTCCAAGATATTGTTTGTTTGGATTTTCCAAAAGAACACTATCGGGTTGTTCAACATATCCTTCTTTTTCTTCTAGCACTCTTTCATATCGCGTTAAAATTTCATAGTTGGCATATTTAAATGCATTTTTCCATTTAAAGGTATTGCTCACAATTGGTTCAACTTTTACAAAAGGTAATATCATTTCAATTACTAAAGGGTCTAATTCAGGAATGGCAGCAAGTTCAAAAACGGTAATCATTGAACCGTATTTTTTTACGTAGTTGAGGACTGATAAAATTTGAATATCAGTTAATAAACCAAGTTGGTTTAATTCGTCTGTTGTAGTGGCATTGAGATTAATAGGCTCTTCAAGAAACCCGTATAAATCATCTAAAAAAACAGTTAAGTCTAAATCAGAATCTTCTAAATTTTCGCCGATGAATTCAATTCTGCGTTCTACAATTTTTTGTTTTGTCGCATCTACTTGCGCAGTCACTGATAAGCTTGCAAAAAGACCGATGACAAAAAGTAAACGGCTCATTAATCAAACGAATAAATCAAACCACCAGAAGGACTAACACCTAAAGTTGTGTGCCATTTTGCAGCTAAATCGAATTGAAATTTTTTCAGTTTTAAACTCAAACCAAATCCGGATTGGAAAGGATAGGAGTTAACACCAAATCTTACGATAAGAATTTCGTGCGCCTGAATTTCTATGCCACCTTTGAAATTTACATTATGAATTAAATCTTTTTCTGCTTCAAAAGTGAGCAATGTTTTTTTGCTGATTTGATACAAGAAACCGAAGGAAAAATTTGTAGGCAATCGTTCATCATCAAACTCAACCAATTTTGCACGCGAAATATTTTGCACCCGCATACCCAATTTAAAATTGTTGTTGAGCGAATAGAGTAAACCTAATCCAGCCGATAAGGTACTTTTAGAGCCATAATTTTCAGCTAAAAAAACGCCGTGATAATTGATTGAAACACCGGCAGAAAAATTATCAAATAATTTCATACCGTAAGTAAAACCTCCGTTCATTTCACGGTAAAGATTAAATCCGTATTGTTGAAAATGAAAACCAAAATTTCCACTCTTTTTCGTGTGCAAACCAAAAACTAACGATTGGCTTGAAAGTTCTTTTAACAAAAATCTGTTTTCATAGGAAAAACCAAGCGTCGTTTTTTCCATTGTACCAAATGCACCAGGATTGTTGTAAATAGACCAAACATCATTTAAACAAAGCGATGAATTGGCCATTCCATTTGAGCGTGCTCCAATTTGGGGATATACTTGTGCAATTGCCTGATGCGAAAGCCAAAAGATAGAAAGAAGTATAAGTTTTTTCATTCGGTACGAAAGGTAATAATTATGCTCAAACTTAGTGTAAAATTCAAATCATTTTTTCTTGAATTAATTTCATACTTTTAACCTTCGCTATTTTAAATCTGGAAAAACCACTTAAAATATTCAATGCCTCTGCGGGAAGTGGTAAAACTTATACACTGGTTCAGGAATATCTACGCATAATTGTTCACGATAAAAATCCACTTAAATTTAGAAGCATTTTAGCCATGACCTTTACAAATAAGGCGGCAACTGAAATGAAAACCAGAATTCTTGATGCCTTAATTCAACTCGGTAAACCTTTGCAGAACAAAACTACCGAGGAAGTTGAGTTTTTAGCAAAGACTTCTGCGAATTTGGTGATTGGACCAAAATTATTGGAAGAACGTTCGGCAAAAATTGTCAATTCTATCTTGCATAATTACAGTGCATTTTCTATTATGACGATTGATAAATTTACGCATCGCATTATCCGAACTTTTGCCAAGGATTTAAATATTTCAATGGATTTTGATGTGGAGTTGGATGTAAAAACGTTGCGTAAAAATGTAACCGAACTTTTATTTGATCAAATTGGAAGAGATGATGAATTAACCAAGTTAATGTTGCATTATGCGCAAAGTAATCTCAATCAAGATAAGTTGTGGAATTTTTCATCGCACGTTTTTGATTTTAGTGATCAACTTTTTAAAGAGGATGCACTTAAGTCAATTGATTTATTAAAAAAATTGTCGAGTGATGATTTTTTGACGATTCAATCTGACTTACAAAAAGAGAATGCGAAAATTGAAAATGCAATTATTAGCAATGCAACTGAAGCACTTGATTTAGTTAAATCAAAAGGATTAGTAGCTGAAGATTTTGCCGGAAAAAGCACGAGTATTGTGGCATTTTTTAAACGAATCAAAAACGGTGATTTTAAATCCGCCAGTGATACAATTCATAAAAATGTGGCTGCCAATAAATGGGGACACCCTGATAGTGGTAACAAAGCCGTCGCAGATGACATTGGACCTTTACTTGCAAAATATTTTAATCAGATTGAAGATTTATTGGCTGGGTCTTATAAAAAGTACATCATCAATTTAGAAATTTTAAAAAATCTCAACAATCTTTCTTTAATGAATCATTTATTAAAGTTGATTGAAGGAATTAAAGAGGAAGAAAATATTTTATTGATTTCAGATTTTTACAAAAAAATATCAGAAATAATTTCCAAAGAACCTGTTCCATTTATTTATGAAAGAATGGGCGTAAGGTTTGAACATTTTTTATTAGATGAATTTCAAGACACGTCGCATTTACAGTGGATTAATATGATTCCGTTGGTTCATAATTCGCTTGCATCAGCGCGTACAAATTTAATTGTGGGAGATGGCAAACAAGCTATTTACAGATGGCGTGGAGGAGAGGTAGAACAGTTTACAGGACTGCCGGCGAAAATTTACAATCCTGAAAATATTGCATCACTTAAAGAAGCTGAAAAATTATTTAGTCAAATGGGTGAATTAAAACACCTGGAAGAAAATCATCGTTCTGCACCAGAGATTGTAGAATTTAACAACGATTTATTTACTGCACTTTCTGCTCAATTGCCTGCATCTGTTCAAAAAATATACAACCATTCTATTCAAACAGCTACAAAAAAATTCAAAGGTTTTGTTGAAGCAAGATTTGAAGAAAAAATGGATGACGATTCGCAGTTGAATTATATTTTTTCCATTGTAAAAGAATCGTTAGCAAAGGGTTTTGTATTAAAAGACATTTGCGTTTTGACTCGTGACAATAGGACTGGAGCTAAAATTGCCGATTTCTTGACACGTAATGGTATCAAGGTAATTTCGCCTGATAGTTTATTTATTGGTAAAGATTTGAGTGTAAAATTTGTTTTTAATTTGATGTCTGCTGCTGCCATACCGACTGATAAAAATCACAAAATAAAAACGTTCGAACATTTTTCAAACCTTATTTTAAAAGAACAACCCGGTGTTTTGTTTGAACAATGGAAAGATCGTTTAGGAACTTTTTCTATTGAGAAAATTTTTGGGGAATTGAAAATTAATTTGAAGAAACCTACCGATTTTCATAATTTGTATGAATATGCTGAATCAATTGTTGAGACGTTTGATTTAGATATTTCCAACAACCCGTTTTTGCAATTTTTTCTGGAAGAAGTTCATCTTTTTGAAAAGAAAAATAATTCGAGCATCCGAGATTTTATCGATTGGTTTTTGATCAAAGGTTCAACTCGTTCAATTGTAAGTCCCGAAGGCGCTAACGCTGTTCAAGTAATGACTATTTTTAAAGCAAAAGGGTTACAGTTTCCAGTTGTAATTTGTCCGTTTTTTGATTGGCGAATGGATTTGCATCGACAAATTTCGTGGGTGGAAAACAGTGGAGAAAAATTGCCTGCCTATTTTTTAAATATGAAAGAAGCACTTGCGGATACAAGTTTAAAACCTGTTTACGAAGAAGAGCAATCAAAATTTTTATTAGATAATTTAAATTTGGTTTATGTGGCTTTTACAAGACCTGTTGTTGCACTTTTTATTTCGGGAGATTCAAAAAGTTCTCCTTCACCTGTCAGTCATTGGTTGCTTAACTATTTTGTGAATGGAAATAAATTGAATCGCGATGGTGATCGATTTTTTCTAGGTGAATTTATCAATCCAAATCTAACTAAAGCAAAAGCGACAAAAAATTATCAGTTTCAATTTCTGAAACAAAAAATGAATAAACCGCAACTCAGTTTTAAAAGCGCTGAGACTTGGGACGTAAATGATTTGGATGAAAAGCGTTTGTTCGGAACAAAAATTCATTTTATTTTATCACGTCTTCGTTCAATTTCAGATTTGGATAATCAATTGAACGCATCAAAAATAAAGGGATTAATAAGTGATACTGATGTTGAACCTATTCGAGAAAAAATTTCAAAATTATTCGACGATAAAAAATTTCTGCGCTATTTTCAAGCTGAAAAATCATTCAATGAAAAAGAAATTATTACATCAACCGGTCAAAAATTAATTCCTGATAAATTGGTTTTTGAAAAAGATAATTTGTTGGTTGTGGATTTTAAAACAGGACAAAAAACAGATAAACACATTGAACAGGTGTTGAATTATATTCAAATCATGAAAGAAATTGGATATTCAAATGTCTCCGGTGAATTATACTACACAGAAAGTGGTGAAATAGAAAAAGTATAAAATTTTTAAAAACTCTCTCATCTCTCTGTCCTCTGAACTCTGCCCTCACTCAGTTATTCCTGAACGCTCAACAAAATAGTCACCAGCGTTCCCGGATAACCGTCTGTTGCTAGACTTTCTAAATGCATGGTATTATTTTTACTTTTCTTCACTTTGTATTCGCCTGAAAAATTTAGACATTGTGCATAAGCCATTGTTCCAGTATTAGTTTCAAGCGAATCAGAAATAAATTGAAAGTTGCCACCCATGTTGGAGAATTTCCAATAAAAATTTGTGTGGCTTCCGTTTTTGTGATTCCAGGCTCCCAAACAATAATCATCGTGATTTTCGCAGGGTGAAATATACCAAGTAGGTAGATCATCAATTTCATTGTTTCCAGCCATAAGACTATCCATTACCCAATGACCTTCTTTGATGAATTTTTTGGTTTTGCGTTCGGTTTTATCGCAACTTTCTGCGCCAAGAAACAGAATGACTGCTCCTATAATGGCTATTGTAACTCTTCTTTCCATCGCTCATCCTTTAATAGTTAAACGTTGAAAATGAAAAATAGTTTGTTTTTTAATTGGAAATCAATAGGTTGTGAGTGGTTTTTAATTTGAATTATGTTTAGTAGTGGGGTGTTTTCCCCGCTGATTAGCGCAGAAAAGGGACGCAGATTTTCGGAGAAAAAATTGGCGATATTTTAAAAAATAATTTGCGGTATCTGCGCCCCGTTGCGCCCTGCTGCGCCCTGCTACGCTGGACATCCCTGTCTGCAAGAAGCATTCAGGCAGGCGTCATG
>Ga0163144_10010855_pt1 | contig 19350 bp, 16 predicted proteins | sample OliLak19BULKMAT1_FD_123175 | JGI IMG/M metagenome (GOLD analysis project Ga0163144, IMG submission 123175) | Freshwater microbial mat bacterial communities from Lake Vanda, McMurdo Dry Valleys, Antarctica - Oligotrophic Lake LV.19.BULKMAT1 | ecosystem: Environmental > Aquatic > Freshwater >... | reverse complement strand
GCGTTTTATCCTCGGCCCGGATTCGGGTTGCGCCTTCGCGGTCGATCCGCCGGTCGCCCACTCGATGCTCGCGGAGGTCGCGGGTTCGATCGCCGCCTCGGGCTTCAAGCGCGTGGTGTTTTATAATGCGAGTCCATGGAATGAAGAACTCATTGCGGCGGCCGCCCGCGATCAAAGAGTTGCCAACGCCATCCCCGAGGTTTGCCCCGCGGCGAGAGGGAGCGGGAAGCTGGTCAAGATTGGATCTGCCCGTTGCGCGTACGCGACTTCGTTGCGGGACGCACCGGCGCGGCGGCCCGCCAGCGCTTGAGTGCCTGCCCGGTGAGCGAGGGCTCGCAGGCTTCGATGTCGGCGCGCAATCCGGCGAACAGCAGATCGCCTCCTTCGCGACCGCCACCCGGGCCGAGGTCAATCAGCCAGTCGGCCAGATTGATCACGTCCAAATTATGCTCGATTACTATAACGGTGTTGCCGGCGTCGCGGAGCTTGAAGAGTAGATCCATCAACTTTTGAATGTCCGTCCAATGCAGTCCGGTGGTCGGTTCATCGAGGATATAGAGCGTCGACCCTTGCTGGCGTTTGCTCAACTCAAGCGACAGCTTGATGCGTTGCGCTTCGCCCCCAGAAAGCGTGGTCGCGGATTGACCGAGCTTGAGATAACCCAGCCCCACCGCGTCGAGCGTCTGGAGTTTATCCATTACCCGCGGGATATTTCGAAACAGCCCGATCGCCTCTCGCACGGTCATGTCGAGCACGTCGGCGATCGATTTCCCGTGGAAGAGAATCTCTAACGTTTCGCGATTGAACCGTCGCCCGCCACAGCTCGGGCACGGCGCGTAGGCATCCGGCATAAACTGCATGTCGAGCTTGATGGCGCCGTCGCCCTGGCAGCGTTCGCAGCGGCCGCCGCGGACATTAAACGAAAACCGACTCGCTTTATAGCCGCGTATTTTGGCGAGCGGAACTTGTGTATAGAGATCACGCAATAGCGGCAGTAAATCTACATAGCTCGCCGGATTGGAGCGCGGGCTGCGGCCGATGGGTTCCTGGTCGACCTGGACCAGTTTTTCGAAAAAATCGAGGTTCTCGATATGCCGGTGTTTTCCCGGCAGCGTCTTCGCTCCGTTCAATTTGCGCGCGGCCTGAGCGGCGAGGACATCGTTGACCAGCGTGCTTTTGCCCGAGCCGCTGACGCCCGTCACGCAGGTCAGCAATCCGACTGGAAACTTCGCATCAATGCCGCGGAGGTTGTTCTCGCGCGCTTCGCGGACGGTGAGAAACGCGCCGTCCGGCTTCTTCGCTTTAGCATCGCGGACGACCGACAGCGTGCGAGCGAGATACGGGCCGGTGCGTGAAACCTTTGCGGACAACAGCATGCAGTCCTCAGGTTTGCCTTGGAACAACAACTCGCCGCCCTCGACGCCGGCGCCCGGCCCGAGTTCGATCAGTTCATCCGCGATCCGCATCGTGTCTTCGTCGTGTTCGACCACGAGCACGGTGTTGCCGCGATCACGGAGCGCGACCAGCGTTTCGAGCAACTTCTGGTTGTCGTGCGGATGCAGCCCAATACTCGGCTCATCCAAGACATAGATGACGCCCACGAGCCCCATCCCGAGCTGCGTGGCGAGCCGCACGCGTTGCGCTTCGCCGCCGGAGAGCGTGCCGTAATCGCGCTCGAGCGTCAGATAGCCAAGGCCGGTCTCGAGGAGAAAATGCAGACGCTGCTCGATGCCGGTGACGACATCGCGCATCGCATCGTTCACGCCATGCCTGGCCACCAGTTCACCGGCAAACGCATGCGCCTCGCCCACGTCGAGCGCCATGAATTCGGGGAAGTTAACCTGAGCGGCAGGTTGGTCCTTGGGCGCGGGGATCTCGATCCGAACCGCGCCACTGCGCGCATTCAAGCGGGTCCCGCGACATTCCGGACAGGACCCGCTGACCATATACGTGGTCAGCCGCGCGCGAAATCCATCACTATCCGTGTGACGATAACTCTCTTCAAGATCCGCGATGATGCCCCCGAACGTCGAAGCTTTCGCTTCGCGCATGCGTCGCATTTTGAAGGCAAACTGCCGCTCGCCGGCACCGAACAGCAGCGCGCGGCGTGTCTCTTCCGGCAGATCCTTCCAGGGCGTCTCGGGATCAAACGGCAGTTGCTCAGCCAACTGCCTCAAAAGCGCGTTGTGTTTGATGATGAGATTTTTTCCACCGATCCGCCACGGTTTGATTGCGCCGCCACGCACCGACTTTTCCGGATCGGGCACGATGAGCCCGGGAACGAAACGCAACTTGCGGCCCAGTCCCTCGCAGGTCGGGCACGCGCCATCGCGATGGTTGAAGGAAAAATGCCGCGGTGTGAGCTTTTCGAATACATCACCGCAAACCTCGCACGCGAGCGACTGACTCAGTTGCAGTTCACGCCAGGGTGCCTCAGCGGTCTTTTGGGCCAGCACGATGGCGCGGTCGCGCCCCTCGCGAAACGCGAGCTCGAGTGAGTCGGCGAGCCGGCTGCGTTGATCAACGGTGGCGACGAGCCGGTCTACGACAAGATCCACGGACAACTCCTTCACCCCGGCGCCGGCCGGAATGAGTTTGGCATCGTCCAGGTTGCGGATCTCGCCTTCGATGCGGACGCGCTGAAAACCGCGCTGGCGCAACCGCGGAAGTTCTTCGCGCAGGACGCTGGGTTTCGCGCGCATGAAACGCGCGAGCAGCATGACGCGTTCGCCGGCGCATTCCGCGAGCACGCGTTGGACATTGTCGTCGAGCGAGCGCTGCACGACCCGGCCACCGTCCTTGGGACAATATTGCTGGCCGACCAGTGCCCAAAGCAGTTGGGCATAATCGGCGATCTCTGTCGCGGTCGCGATCGTACTGCGCGGACCGCCGCCGCCCGTGCGTTGCTCAATCGCGAGGACCGGGGAAAGTCCGTGGATAAAATCGACTTCCGGGCGCTTCAACTGATCGAGGGCCTGCCGGGCGGAAGCGCTGAGCGACTCGATGTATTTGCGATAGCCCTCCGCGTAGATCGTGTCGAAGGCGAGCGACGACTTGCCGGAGCCGCTCGGGCCGGTGATGACAACGAGCTTGCCGCGCGGAATACGCAACTCGAGGTTCTTCAAGTTGTGCTCGCGCGCGCCTTTGACGTGAATGTGCGTGACGGGCTGCATGGGTCGAACGCGCACCCTTGCGGAATTCCGCGGCGGGTCAAAGCTGCACTCCGGATTTCGCCGGGACAGGTCGATTTTGTCCTGAAGTGAAACAGGCATTCCTGCCTGTTCCGAAACGAGCCGACGGCTCGAATCTGACTGATTATCCATTCGACCCGTCCCATCCCAACACATTTTCAGACTGGCTTCCGGAGGCGCAGTGTTCTCCTCTGATGGCCGTTCCGGAAATTCCCGCCTTCACGTGCCCGAGCCCACCTCTTCGATTTTCTCTGCCAACCAGCGTCGCATTGTCGGGTCCGCCGTGACGATCGCCGCGTTTCTCGGCTCAATCGTGCTCATCATCCTCGCGTTTATCGCGGTGGGACGGTTCCTCGGATACTTTTCGAATGTGCTCTGGCCGCTCGCTGTTGCGGCCGTCTTTGCCCTGATGCTGCATCCCCTCGTGGATACACTTTCGCGGCAGCTAAAGCTGCGCCAGTTGCCCGCGGTCGTGGTGCTCTATATTGCTTTCGTCCTTTTGATGGTGGGCGCCCTGGTTGCCGTTCTGCCGCCGCTCATTCAACAGTTGATCGATTTCGTGGAGTTCCTTCCCACCTTCTGGGAAAACGTGGTAACCTATACCACGGCCCACTATCCGGGTTGGATTGAGATCGCCCAGCGTCACCTCGCGAATCCCACCATCCGCGGTGTAATCGACGGCCTCGCGACGGAGAGCAAAGCTCTCTTCGCGGGCACCATTCCAACTCTACGCGTGGCGTTTGGCGGGGTCTTCGATCTGGCCGGATTCTTAGCCCAACTCGCGATCATTCCGGTTTATCTCTTCTTCTTTCTTCTCATGCGCGGCGAGCCCACCGCCGAACTTTCCCGACACTTGCCCTTCCTAAGCCCGGGTCTTCGCGACGACCTGATGTTTCTCATCCGGGAATTCATCTCAATCATCGAATCGTTCTTCCGCGGACAGCTGCTCATCGGGCTCTTCATGGGCGTGCTCTTCGCGATTGGCTTCAGCCTGATCGGGCTCAAGTTCGGCCTCTTTATCGGGCTGGTGCTGGGACTGCTCAACATCGTGCCCTTCCTCGGTTCGATCGTCGGCATTGCGGTCACGGTGCCGCTGGCATTCTTTCAACCCGGCGGCGGCTGGCAACTGATCGGACTTGTTATTCTGGTCACCGTCATCGTGCAGGCGATCGAAGGCTGGGTGCTCACACCGAAAATCATGGGGCATCAAACCGGCCTGCATCCGCTGGCCATCATCGTGGCCGTGTTCTTCTGGGGCACCGCTTTCGGCGGCATCCTCGGAATGCTGCTCGCGGTGCCACTCACGGCCTTCTTCGTGACCGCCTGGCGCCTGGCGAAACTAAAGTATTTCCGCCCGATCGTATAAAGTGAAACAGACATTCCTGTCTGTCCTGCTATCTGTCGCCGTCCGTCCGTCGACCCAATGAGAAACCCGCGTCACCTTGCGCGTTGATGCGTCCGGTCCACGTTTCCAAGCTGAGCATAAAACCTCTCCGTCACGTCCAGTCACGTTCACGCAATGCCGCTTCCCTCGCAACCTCCTGACGAATGCGCCCATTGCGGGGCGGAAATTCCGCGCACGGCCAAAGCCTGCCCGGAGTGCGGTGCCGATGAGCGCACGGGCTGGCGGGAGAAGAGTGTGTACGACGGATTGAACCTGCCCGATGAGGTATTCGAGGACGAAGCTTCGGACGGTGATCGGCGCCCGCTGAACCCGGCGCGGGTGAACGGCGTGGCGTGGTACTGGTGGCTGGTCGGCATCATTTTATTGTTACTGCTTGCCGGCAGCATGGTGGGCCTGCGCTAGGTCGGAGCCCGCGGCGGCAGATCCGAGGGACTCATTTTTTGGGACGGCTGCTTGAGCTTAGCGGCCACTGACGGAAGCTTGGGGCTTCTATGTCCTGGAAAGTCGAATTTCGCGCCGGAGTCTGGTTGCCACAAATCGAGTGGTGGCTGGACGCGCGGTTTCCGCAGCTGCGATCGTTTGTTTCGCATGCGCACTCCGACCATATCGCGCCGCATCGCGAGATTCTGTGTTCCGCGGGCACGGCGCGCATCATGCAGGCGCGCATGCCCGGACAACGCCAGGAACACATCCTGCCGTTTGGTCACTGCGAGCAACTCACCACCGGATGCGGAGTGACGCTCCATCCCGCGGGCCACATCCATGGCTCGGCGCAGGCACTGCTCACGCACGAGACGCACGGCTCGTTGCTTTACACTGGGGACTTCAAACTCCGGCCCGGCCGATCCGCCGAGGCCTGCGCTACGCCGCGCGCCGACGTGCTGATCATGGAAACGACGTTCGGGAAGCCGCAGTACGAGTTTCCTCCGACCGACGACGTCCTCGGCGAGATCGCGGCGTTTTGCCACACGTGCATCGACGACGGGGAGACGCCGGTCCTTTTTGGATACAGTCTGGGCAAGAGTCAGGAGCTGCTCTGCGGGCTCGCCGAGGCCAAACTGCCGTTGATGTTGCACCCGCAAACGCTGCGCCTGACGCGGATCTACGAGGAACTCGGGATCGCCTTTCCTCCGTATCGGGAATTCAACCACGCCGAGCTGGCGGGCCATGTGGTGATCTGTCCGCCGCAGTCCAATGCGTCGACCTTCTTGAAACGCATTTCGCGGCGCCGGACCGCGGTGGTGACAGGCTGGGCGATGGATCCGGGCGCGATTTATCGCTATCAATGCGACGCGGCATTTCCGCTGTCGGATCATGCGGACTTCCCGGATCTGCTGTGCTTCGTTGAAGCCGTGAAACCGCAGCGCGTGCTTACGCTGCATGGCTTCGCGCAGGAGTTCGCGTTGACTCTGCGCGAGCGCGGAATCGAGGCGTGGGCGATTGGAGAGGATAACCAACTTGAACTGGCGGTGACGATCAGCGGAACGGACCGCCTCAGCCGACGCGAACCCGCGCTCGATCCGAATTTAAGAAACGCGGATGCGGATGTGACGGGGAGGACTGCAGGCGGAAGTTCGCCCACGCATGCGCTGCCGCCAGGCGGCGCACCGGCGGAGCCTCATTGCTTTGGGCGATTTGCCGCGGTCGCGGATCAGGTGAAGAGCACGCCCAAGAAACTGGAGAAAATAGAACTCCTCCGCGCGTACCTAACGGGACTTGCGCCAGACGATGCGGCGCGGGCCGCACTTTTCTTTACCGCGCGGCCGTTTCCGCAGTCGGACGGACGCGTGCTCACGATGGGTTGGGCCGTGATCAAGCGCGCGGTGCTGGAAGTCGCTGGCGTGACCGAGGCAGACTACCGCGGCGCGTATCATCGTTTCGCGGACGCGGGAGATACGGCCGGGGTGCTGCTGCGAAGTAGATCGGAACCGGTGGGACCGCCGGATTCAGTCGCCGATGGAATTAACCACGGACATCCACTCCCCGAGCAGGGCGCGCCCGGCGAGCACGGCCTGTCACTGCCGGAGCAAAGAGCGGGCCGTGTCTCGTCGCGTTTTTCGGGTGTGACCCTGGCGCAGCTCGCGGCGTTTTTTTCCGAGGTCGCCGCTGCACGTGGTCCGAGCACGAAGCTGGATCTGCTTCGGCGATTCCTGCTTTCACTTTCGCCCGGGGAAGCCAAGTACCTGGTCAAGATTGTCACGGGTGATCTACGGATCGGATTGAAAGAAGGCCTGGTGGAGGAAGCGATTGCGGCCGCGACGGATCAACCGACCGAGAGTATCCGGGAAGCGAATATGCTGTCCGGCGATATCATCCAAGTGGTGTGCGCGGCGCGGCGCGGTTCGACGGCGGCGATTGATCTCCGGGTTTTCCATCCGCTGCAATTTATGCTGGCGAGTCCTGAACCAACGGCCGAGGCAATCCTTGAGCGCTTGGCACCACCGGTCTGGTTGGAGGAGAAATATGATGGCATCCGCTGCCAAGTGCACAAGCAAGGGGACCGCGTCGAACTCTACTCGCGCGATCTGAAACGCATCACCGGACAGTTCCCGGACCTCGCACGGGCGGCGCGGTTTTTTCCCGGCGATTTCATCGGAGACGGCGAGTTGCTCGCATGGCGGGACGGCCGGGCGCTGCCGTTTGCCGAATTGCAGAAACGGCTTGGACGGAAAGGCGACGACTTCTTCCTGGGGGCGGAGATTCCGGTTTCGATTTCGTTCTATGACATCCTTTGGTGCAACGGGCGCTCGCTGCTGCGCGAGCCGTTGTCCACCCGCCGCGCGCATCTGACGGAATTGTTGACGGACGCCGATCCCCGGCTCGCGCCGCATTTCACGCTCGCGCCGGTGAAGGAAGCGGCGACGGCGCTTGAGATTGAGGCGGCGTTTCTGGCGGCTCGTCAGCGCGGCAACGAAGGCCTCATGGCCAAGGATCCCACGAGCATCTACACCCCAGGTCGCCGCGGATTGGCGTGGTTGAAACTGAAGAAAGCCTATGCGACCCTCGACGTGGTGGTGGTTGGCGTCGAATATGGTCACGGCAAGCGCCGCGACGTGTTGAGCGATTACACGTTTGCGATTCGTGACCAGGAGAACGACCGGTTGCTGACGGTGGGCAAAGCGTATTCAGGTCTCACGGACGTTGAGATCGCCCAACTCACCGAGCACTTCCTGGGCAGTACGCTGGAAGTGCGCGGACGGTTTCGCAGCGTGGTGCCGGACACCGTCCTCGAAATTGCGTTCGATTCAATTCAACCGAGTAAACGACACCAGAGCGGGTATGCGCTGCGATTTCCCCGCATCGCGCGGATTCGCACCGACAAAACAGTCGCCGAAATCGACACGCTCGAAACGTGTCAAAGGCTGGCGAACGCGAGCTTTGCCGACGCTACGCAGCCCAAAGCAGCGGGGCGCCAAGACTAACCTGTCCCTTCCGGAATTAACCCGTCCCTTAGCAAGGCACCAGTCTGACGTGCCGACTTACTCGTCCCTCGAAATTGACCTGTCCCTATGAGATCCTCGAAATTGACCTGTCCCTATGAGATCAAAGACGCGGGTCCACGGGCCAGCCCCACCGCCGGTCGCCTTCCAAAATAGCCTGTCCCTTGTAGCCGGAGTTCAGATCAGCACTAACATTTCCCGACTGGAATTAGACCCGTCGAATTAGCCTGTCCCTTTTAAACCACGAAAGCCCCTCCGACCGAAATTGACCTGTCCCTATTGGACCGGGGTTTTAACCTCCGGTCCCGTTCGTCCGGAACCTTCCGTAACTAACCTGTCCCTTTGGGGAACATTGAGACCTCGGAAACCAACCTGTCCCTGATTGTGACGCGTCGCCGCCTCCTTCTTCGCATCGCTCTGGTGGCGGCCGTGGCCGCGGCGCTCGCCTTCTTTGCGCTCCGCACGTCACCCTATCTCCAATACATTCCCTGGATGCCACGCGTCATCGGCGTTTGGGCCGACAGCAACGGCATCGTTCGGAACGTCGCCGCCTTCTTCGTCCTCGGGCTTGCGACCTATCTGCTCGTCGGCCGACGGCTGCCCCACGTCCTCGTCCTCAGCGGGTTCGGCGTCGCACTGGAAGTCTCTCAAATCTGGATCCGCGGGCGCGTCTTCGACTGGCTTGATATTTGGGCAAGCCTCGCCGGCATCGCGCTGGCCTGGCCGGTGGCATGGCTCCTTGTTCGCGTTTTTTCACGCCGCCCATGCTGAGCCGGATCCAGAGTCCGGCGATCGATGGAACCACGGTGCTTGCCGCGTTGCATCCGGAGTTGCGTCGCTGGTTTTCCCGGCGTTTCAAAACCCTCGCCCCGGCGCAGGCTATCGCCGTTCCTGAAATCCTTGCGGGACGCTCGATCCTCCTCTCATCGCCCACGGGAAGCGGGAAAACCCTCGCGGCCTTCATCGGCGTGTTCGACACCCTGGCCAAAGCCCGCGATCGCGGCGAACTGCCGAACGGGACCGTGGCGGTGTATGTCTCGCCCTTGCGCGCCCTCGCCTACGATCTCCGGAAAAATCTCCAACAGCCCCTCGACGAACTCGGCTGGGACTGGCTGCGCATCGGGGCCCGCACCGGTGACACCACCATAAGGGAGCGCGCCCAGCAGCGCCGCCTCCCGCCGCACATTCTGGTGACCACTCCCGAGAGCTTTACCGTCCTGCTCAGTCAATCCGGCTGGCTCGCTCCCTTTCGGCACACTCGCTTCCTGATCCTCGACGAACTTCATGCGCTCGCGGAAAACAAGCGCGGTACGATGGCCGCCCTCGCCGCGGAACGCCTGGAAGAGGTCGCCCGACCAGGGCTCATCGCCGCACCCTCGTGCTTCAATCCGAAGTCCGACGCCACCGGCAATCTCGTCCTCGCGACCTCTCCCGCCACTCCCGCCACGCCGGTCTCCCAACCCGCCATCCCCGATGCGGGGCCGCCTCCGCCCGCCGGACTGATCCGTATCGGGCTCTCCGCCACGGTGTCACCGCTCGAAACCGTCGCCGCGTTCCTGGTCGGACCCGGCCGACCCTGCCGGATCGCCGAGGTGACGCAGACCAAGGCGGCGCGCATCGAGGTATTCTCCCCCTTGCGCAATCACGCGTACCCGCCCGCCGGATACACGGCGTCACGGATGCTCGCGGAGCTTGGCACCCTCATTGGGCAGAAGCGGACCACCTTGATTTTCACGAACACGCGCAGCGGGGCCGAGCACATCGGGCTGCGCTTGAAACAAGTGTTACCCATGCTAGCCGGTCAGATCGAAGTGCACCATGCGTCCCTCGACCGCACGGTACGCCTCGAGGTGGAGGACAAATTGAAACGTGGCGAGCTGCGCGCGGTTGTGTGCTCCACGTCGCTGGAAATGGGCATCGATATCGGCTCGATCGACACTGTCGTGATGGTCTCGGCGCCGAAGGGCGTTTCCCGGGCACTGCAACGCATTGGTCGCTCGGGTCACTCGATGGGAGAAACGAGTCACGGTGTGCTGGTGGCCAGTAATATCAACGATCTCGCGGACAGCTCCGTTCCGACCGTCCCGCGGTGGTACGCCAACAAAATGCCGCTCGCCTCGGGGCTGGCCGCGGAAGTGGTCAACCTGCGCACTCACGTGGCCCGGCGTCTGAACTCCGGTCCCGCCGCAGATGCGACCGCGTATCTCGAAAACGAGTACGGCTTGTCGTCCGCGAATGTCCGCGCGCTGATCGAGCACTTTGTCCTGCAAGCGCGTGTATCAAGAATTCCAACACGCGACTTCTTTCTCGTGGAGCGCTACGACCAGGGCGGCTATCTGCATTATTTTTTCCATTCCTTGATCGGGCGCTCCGCGAACGACGCGCTGTCGCGGATCGTTGCCCAACGCGTCCACGAAACGAAAGGCGGCAACGCCCTCACCACGATCGACGATTACGGATTCCTGCTCACCTTGAAGCCCTTCCAGGCTCTGTCGGAACCAGAATTTCGGCAGGCCTTCGCCCGAGCCGGAGCCGAAGCTTCGCTGCGGGAGGCGCTGCGCGACAGCAATCTCGTGAAGTGGCAATTTCGGGGCGTCGCGCAAACCGGGTTGATGGTGCCGCGGCGCGTGCGCGGCGAGGAACGGGGCGCGCGGGCGCTGCAATGGAGTTCGGAAATCATTTTCGAGGTCCTGCGGAAACATGAGCCGGATCACCCGCTGTTGGTCGAGGCGTACGCGGAAGCCACCTTGCGTTTTCTTGATCTGCCGCGGGCGCTGGAGTTCCTGGAAAATGTTGGCAACCAGCCGTGGGATTTCCGTGTCACCGGGCGGGTGAGCCCCTTTTCCTTCGGCATGTATGTGAGTCGGATTCGCGAGACGATGACGTTGGAGGACCCTGAAACCACGATCGAGCGGCTATACCATGAAATGTACGGGAGCGCGGAAGATCGGTCCAACCCGTTCAATCCGTCGGATCTATCCGATCCCTTGAATCGATCAGATCAGTCAGGGCCGATCGCCACCCCGCGGGCGCGAAAGAAAGCGAGGTAGAGTTTGAAACCCGACGGGGCGGTTGCACGTTGGGCCCATTCCGAATGCCGGCACCGCTTACATCCATTCGCACCGCGCCCATCCGCCACGAGGTGCAACCCGGAGTCTGGCTGGATTCACGCCGGGCCGTGTGGCTGGCAACGGAACGCCTCCTGCTCATTGCCGACCTGCACTGGGGCTACGCCGCGAGCCATCGCGCCCGGGGGAATCTCGTTCCGCTGTGGGGCGATGATGAAATCGCGGAGCGCTTGAACGAACTCGTCACCGCGTACGCGCCCGTCGAGATGATCTGGCTCGGCGACGTCGTGCATGCGGCGGAAGGGGGCGCGGGCGCGGAAGCGTTTATTCGCGAAGCGCGACTGCCGGTGACCCTGATCGCGGGCAATCACGATCGTCACTGGCGGCTGGCCGGGGTGCGCAGCGTAACTCGCGGACGGTTTCATTTTCATCATGGCGACACCACGCTGGCCCTTCCCGAAGGCACGACGGTGGAGGTGGTGGGGCATCATCATCCGGCCGTGAGCTGGGGCGACCGAGCCGGGTCGCGATTGAAACTACCCGCGCTGGTCGCGAGTGAACGTCGCTTGATTCTGCCGGCATTTTCTCCCTGGGCGGCGGGGACTTCGTGGAATAGTTTTCTGGATACAGAGGAAGTCCTGTGGGCCATCACCCCAGGACGAATTTTCGCTCTGCCTCGCCTTTCGCGGCCAAATCCTTCTGCTGTAACATGACGATGACTCGTACGCTCCCGTGCCTCCTGTTTGCCTTTCTGCTGGCGTCGCTTCTCCGCGGCGCAGATCTTCCGCTGCAAGATGGCGAAAGCCTGCGGTACCGCGTTTCGTGGGCAATCCTGCCGGGAGCGGGAGAAATAAATATCGACGCCCGCCATACCTCAACCTCGCCAGACCGCCTGTTGGTCACGTCGACCACGGCGACGCGTGGCCTTGCCAAGATGCTCATGAAGTTCAGTGCGCAGTCGGAATCAACGTTCGACCTGAGCACGCGCCGCCTGCTTTCGATGCATGAGACCGCGACCACCCGTGGCAAAGATACGGAGCACACCGTGGCCTTCGATTACGCGAGCCGGGAGGCGACTTTGACCCGGATCAAGCCCGTGCAAGAGCCTCTCCCTCTGCCCATGCCGCCCGGTGATCCGGCGGATCTCATTCTCGGGCTGCTGCAAACTCGCACCTGGAATCTGAAACCGGGCGAGAGTCGTGACGCACTGGTGCTCTTCGACGATGATTTCTATGAGCTGACGATTTACGCGACTGGCTATGAACAAGTCCGCACCAATGCGGGCACCTTCGAAACCCTGGTGCTGGAACCGCGGATGGAGAAGACCGAGCCCAAAGGCATGTTCAAGCGCGGCAGCACGGTGCGCGTCTGGATCGCGCAGGATAGCCACCGGATACCGGTGCGGTTTCAGGTTGAGTTCAAAATTGGCACAGGCACGGCCAACCTCGAAGCCTATCAGCGTCCGACGGCTGCTGCTGCCACCAAGAAAGCGCCCTGAGCAGCGGTTACGAAGCACGACTCGCGCCCTCCAGCCCGCTCAGTCCTCTGTCCGGCACGACCCACGGGGATGCACACAATCCTTGTCCTCAGAGGCGGCGCGCTCGGCGACTTCATCGTCACGCTGCCCGCGCTGGCGTGTTTACGGCAACGCTGGCCCGCGGTCCGCATTGAACTCGTGGGCAACGCGACCGCGGCCGCTCTGGCCACGGCGCGAGGCCTGATCGACGTGGTGCATTCGCAACACGAAGGACGTTGGAGCGCGTTGTTTGCACCGCCCGGCACCCCGCTTCCCTCAGATCTCACGGCGTGGCTGGCCCGATTCGATCTCGTCTTCAACGCATGGCCCGATCCCGACGGCGACCTCAGGCGGCGCTTTCCCGTGCGCGACGGTCAGATGTACCTTTCGGCGACCGCAATGCCCACGCTGGCGCCGGCGTCCGCCCATTTTTGCGAACCGCTGCGAGAGGTCGGGTTGAATCCATCGACGACGCCACCGTTCGTTGCGCTCCAACCGATCGAGGCCTTGGCGGCCGCGTCCTTCCCAATGCGATTGAATTCCGGACCGAAGACGACGATCGCCGTGCACCCGGGCAGTGGTTCATCGCGAAAAAACTGGCCGGCCGATCGCTGGCTCGCGCTGCTGCCGGAACTCGGCGTACCCGTTTTGCTGATACTTGGTGAGGTCGAAATTGAGCCATGGCGCGCCCGCCTCCCCTCGCTGCCGGACACCGTGCGTCCCCTCCTTACACCCTCGCTTGAGGAACTCGTCACCGAGCTTTCTTCCTGCCGGCTATTTCTCGGCCACGATTCGGGCGTCAGCCACCTGGCCGCGGCATGCGGCGTAAAGTGCGTGTTGCTCTTCGGACCGACGGATCCGGCGATGTGGGCTCCGCCGGCGCAGCATGTCCACGTGCTTCACTCCGCACCGGACCTGGCGCACCTTTCGTTGGAATCCGTGCGCGCCGCGATTCAGTCAGCGCTCGCGGATCAAACCTGAAGCGCCAGAGCTTCATCGTCCAAATCGGCCCCGCGTAATCGACCCCGATCCGCGGCGTCGTTTCCACGATCCGCCGCGGCACCCGCACCCCCCGATCTTCCAGCCATAAGCCGCTGACGTCGGAGGTGGCGTTCGCGGTGTTGAGCCGCCGGTCAATGGAAAGCGCCCTGGTCACGCGCCCGGGACCAATGGCGCCTTCGACGCCGCGAATCAGGATCGCCGCGGGCCAGTCCTCCTGCCCGACCACGAGGTTGAGCATCTCGTGAATTCCGTAACATAAATACACATACCACACGCCGCCGGGGCGATAGAGGACCTGCGTCCGCGAGGTCCGGCCCGCGCGGGCGTGGCAGGCTTGGTCGCGCTCGCCGTCGTACGCCTCGGTCTCCACGATCATCCGGGCATCGATTACGCCATCGGTGCGGCGTCGAACGAGGTGCTTCCCGAGCAACCAGCGCGCGAGCGCGACCGTTTTCTTCTCTTGCAATACTTTCGCTTCAATTATCGGCCCCATCCGATATGCAGTGGAATTGAACGTACCGTGAATGCAACCACCGCGCGCCCTGCCGCGCATCAGTCCAAGGCCGATCTGCTCCGCTCCCTCCGACTCTGTACGGCCGAGGGGATCATGGCCATGCCGATCGTCACGATGTCGCTACCGGTCAATGTTTTCATGACGGCGTTGGTGGCAAAAGCGTTTCCGCTGCCCAAGACGACCATCGGGCTGATCTGTGCTCTGCCCTTCCTCGGTAATTTCCTGCAGATCTTCGTCGCGCCCTTTCTGGCGCGATGGCGCCCACCGAAGACGATCACGGTCGGTGCGGCCACGTTGCATCTCATGTCCTGGGTGGCCTTCGCCGTCATGTTGCCGTCGATCCCGCGCGACGATCCGGCGACCGCGGGCCACTGGCTCATCGCCTGGTTTCTCGTCACCAGCTGTTTCGGAGCCATCGCCGGCGTATCCTGGAATGCCTGGATTCAGGAGTGGGTGCCGTATCGGATCCGGGGAAAATATTTCGGCCGGCGCAACGCCACTCTGCAGGTCTCGACCCTCACGTTTCTCCTCGTGTCGGGTTGGTCACTGGCGCAGTGGGATTATGGAATTCTGGTGTTTCAGCTCATCATCGCCGGAGCGGTGCTGATGCGCGTTTTCTCGCTACGCTGGCAATGGATGAGCCCCGCCAAAGCGCGGAAGCATGAGTCAACGCAGCAGCTGCCGTTTCGCGAGCAGCTCGGAATCGTGCTCGGGGCCAAGTCGCTGCTCGTCTTCGTCGCCTTCGGCGCGGTGTGGTCCTTTGCGGCCAATTGCTTCGGCCCCTTCTATCACGTGTTCATGTTCGAACAGCTGGAGCTTTCGGCGTTCGACGTCGGGATGCTGGCAACTCTCGCGCAACTGAGCGGTGCGCTGTCGTTGCCCGCCTGGGGTCACCTGCTCGATCGCTATGGCAACAAATCGGTGATGACCTTTTCGCTCATCCTCTGGCAGGTCCCCAACTTTCTCTGGTCGTTTCTGACGCCCGACAATCGCGACATCCTTTACGGCATGTGGATCTGGGGTGGAGCGACCGGCGCGGGTTTTATCCTCGGCCAGTTCACCATCCTGCTGCGATTGATCCCGGTGCAGGCGAAGAACCTGGCGATCGGCGTGAGCCTGGCCGTGACCTCGCTCGTGGCCGCGATCGCTCCCATCACGGGTGGGGCGATTCTCACGTGGGCCCTGCAACGCTGGAGCGATCCCTTTGCGGTGCATCACGTGTGCTTCCTGCTGCAACCGATCCTCGCGCTCATCGGTTGCACGCTGCTGCTGCGGGTGCATGAACCGCGGGCGAGCTCGCTCACGATGGTGTTCGGAGCCATGCGCAACCTTCGCACGCTGAGCGGTGTCTTCGGGTTGGGCTTCCTCGTGAACTACGTGTTCTATCGCCCGCAGAAAGACGAGGATCCATGAACGACCACCCTGCTTCCATCGATTCGGCGACCATCGCGCCGCACATTTTTACGCTCACCGGCAACCTGCTCGCAGAGCTCACCCTCGAGTTCGATTCCTGGGAGCCCGGCCGGACTTCGCGCGCCCGCCGTGACTCGTTTCAAGTCGGCGGCAAGGGCCTCAACGTTTCCCGGATGCTCACGCGTCTCCAGGTTTCAAATACGGCGATTTGTTTTACCGGCGGTGCGCCCGGAACGGAATGCGAAACATGGCTGAAGGAGCGCGGACTCCGCTATCGCGCCTTTGCGACCTCGACCGCGACGCGAACCGGCACGGTGGTGCGCGACCAAAGTGGCCGTTTCGGCGAGACCACGTTTCTCGGCCCGGACGCCGCTCCAGATGCGCGTGCGATCGCGGCCTGCGCCGCCTTCCTCGACGAACAACCGGATGCGCAGGTCCTCGTCCTCGCAGGGAGTTTTCCGGGTTGGAACAGTCCCGACTTTGACCCGCTGCGACACGCCCTCGATCGTTGGCTGACGCGTGGACACCTGGTCGCTGACACCTACGGCCCGCCCTTGGCTTGGGCGGCGGAACGTCCGCTGGCGCTGGTGAAAATCAATGCCGACGAACTTCGGGCCCTGCCAAGGTCGAGGCCGGGCGCTGACTCCGATGCCCTTCCGCCGACGGTGAAACGCTGGGTTATCACCGACGGCCCGGGCCCGATCGAGCTCCGTGATGGTGACGGGATCCGCACGCGACTCACGCCCCCGAACGTTCAACAGATTTCTCCGACGGGCTCGGGCGACGTCTTGCTGGCGTGTATGCTGAATCCCTTGTTTGCCCTCGGATATTCCCTGGCCGACGCTGTGCGGACCGCGATTCCGTATGCGGCGGCCAATGCCGCACATCCGGGCGTGGCAGAGTTTCCATTGCCCCCCGGCTGAGGTGACAACAACGGCACCGCTCTTCCCGTTAAGGCGCCGGTTTGAAGGCGCTGACGATAAATGAAAATGCCATCGCCAAAATCCCGGGAGAGTTTTCCAAATAAATCGCTTGCGTTACGTTCCTGCAAAAGGCTAATTCCGCCGTTTTATTTATGAAAGCGACGATCAAAACCCAAGGCCAGCAGTTCACTGTGTCTGAGGGCGACATTCTTACTGTAAACCGCTATCCCGGCACCGAAAAAGGCTCGACCGTCGAAATCAATGACGTCCTCGCGGCCGGTGAAGGCGAAGCATTCAAGGTCGGCAAGCCGCTCCTCACCGGAGCTTCCGTTTCCGTGACGATCCTTGAGAACAAACGCGGTGACAAGGTCATCGTTTTCAAGAAAAAGAAGCGCAAGGGCATGGAGCGCAAACGCGGCCATCGCCAGGAGCTTTCCGTCATCAAGATTCAATCGATTAACGCTTAAGGAGATATTTCGTCATGGCGCATAAGAAAGGTCAGGGAACATCCAGCAACGGCCGCGATAGCAAGTCTCAGCGGCTCGGGGTCAAAGTCTTCGGCGGACAATCCATCCTCGCCGGCGGCATCATCGTCCGCCAGCGCGGCACCAAATTGCACCCCGGCAAGAATGTCGGCACCGGTCGCGATTGGACGCTGTTCGCTCTCAAGACGGGTACCGTCAAGTACGACAAGGCGCATCGTTCGGTTTCGGTCGTCACGGCCTAACCGTTTCATCGCTGCTTTCGCCTTCATCCAGGGCCGGTCGCAAGACCGGCCCTTTTGCTTACCCCGAAGCGGGGCAGGCTTGCCGAATTATCGTGTGAGACTCAGCCTCGACGAAAATGATGGATCGCCTCGCTGAACTTCGTCGCCAGCGTTTGCTCATCTGCGAGCATTTAGCCTGGCTTGAGCGCGAGATTGGCCAAATCGAGGGGGCAAGCGCGCGGCCAGTCGGCCCGTCGCAAGCGCAAACTGACGCTGCGGTTCCGTCGTCCCGGTCGATGGAGAGCCCCGGCGGGCTCTCTCCCCCCACCCGCAACGAAGCTGCTCCCCATGCCGCCGGAATAGCCGCTGGGCCCCCCACCGGCGTCCCCGCCGACCCGGAAAACATTTTGGAAGAGTTTCGTACACCTCCGGGTGCCGTGAAGCGGGATGTGCGCCAGGGATGCCTCTTATATTTTGCGGGCGCCTTGGTGCTGCTTGGGATCGGCGTCGCGATCCTGTATTTCACCATCGGTTCGCGCTAAACCGCCTCTCCTCTAAAGGAGGTGGTTGGATGCCGGTGGACAGCCGGCAAGAGGAGTAAAAGCCGGCGGCGATCGCCGACCTTTTTGCAAATTAGGGGATATTTCTGATGAACATCGGTGGAGAATACTGGTCCAGCCGCCTATTGCTTAATAGGTCTGCGTTCAACTTTCCGGCTCCCTCCGCCACGTGGAATGACGTGGCGCGGGTTGTGCGGCGGGTTTGCGTTCTGCGCGAACGAGGAGAAACGGAGGCGGCAGATAATCTTCGCATCGGCGCACTCTCGAATCTGATCACCTCCCTCAAGCACGCAGCCGAAGACCCAGCGGCCGTGGAACAACGAATCGAGGCCATTTACGTGACCGAACAGGAACGGGTCGCCAACGCCTCCGCTTTGGCGGAACTGCTCTTGCCGCTACTCACCGACTCGGGGCCGCTCTTTGGAACCTTCGCAGAGACAAAACCGCAGGTCGCGGCGATGCATTCACCTCTTCCCGCCATTGCGACGCCACCACCGGCGAAACCGGTGCGCCGGCCGGGGGACATCGCTGACTTTCTCGACGACATGATCGCTCAGGAACGCGCGGATGAGACGGATCCGACGTCGCGGCGTCGAGCTTCTTGAGAACCACCTTGTTGCCCGTCACCCACCCCTAAAACCACGAAAAACACATGAGCCTCGTTTCCCAGGATAAGCCGCCCGTTTCGACGCCGGGCCCGTCGCCAGTGTCCAACAACGCCCTCGCTGGAGCCCGGACGTCTGCGCCCAAGGCGAAGACCGTGCTGGTCGGCTTCGACCTCGGCACCAATAAATCATGCATGCTCGCCGGTCCTGTCACAGGCAACGACATCACCGTGAGCAAAGTTTTACCCACGGTTGTCGGCTACGTGAAGGACGGCATCGTCGACGGGATCATCGCCGGCAACGCGCAGACACTTTTCGGCGACGACGCGGTTCGCAACATGTTGCATGTTCGCATGGTCGCACCGGTCGCCGAGGGCGTGATCGCGGATCCCGCGGCAGCCCGCGATTTTCTCCAGTATCTACGCACGATCGTGGATCCTTCGGGTAACGCCGAGATCCGCGCCGTCATCGGCATGCCCGCAAACGCCGGCACTCAGGCCCGCGACGACATCCGGCGGTGCGCCTACGGGATTCTCGACCGCGTGCTGATGATCCCGGAACCGTTCCTCTCAGCTCTTGGTTATCGCGACGACGCCCGCGTCTCGCAGCCGAACTACCTCGATCCGGTCGTAAACTCCCTGTTCATCGACATCGGTGGCGGCACGAGCGATCTGTGTCTCGTGCAGGGTTACTTTCCAACGAGCAAGGACCAGATCAGCATCCCCTTTGCCGGCGACGCGATCGACGAACTGCTCCACAACGAGCTCGATCGCGTTTACCCGAACAACGGGCTCTCCCGGCACAAGGTGCGCGAGATCAAGGAAGCGCACGGGTATGTCGGACCCTCGCGGAAGCCGCTGGAAGTGAAAGTCATCATGGGAGGCAAAGCGCACACGATCGAGCTGGGCGACACGCTGGCCCGCGCCTGCAACACCCTGATCGACAAAATCTATCCGGCGCTCACGACGCTCATCGAACGCGCACCGTCGGATTCCGTCCTCACGTTG
>Ga0163144_10010853_pt1 | contig 19355 bp, 21 predicted proteins | sample OliLak19BULKMAT1_FD_123175 | JGI IMG/M metagenome (GOLD analysis project Ga0163144, IMG submission 123175) | Freshwater microbial mat bacterial communities from Lake Vanda, McMurdo Dry Valleys, Antarctica - Oligotrophic Lake LV.19.BULKMAT1 | ecosystem: Environmental > Aquatic > Freshwater >... | reverse complement strand
GTCAGTACATCACCGACTTGTTCCTCCACGATGCCCAGCTGCCTCCACGCCTCCCGTATGCTTGCGTGCAGGAGTGGTTCATTTCCATCTCTCGTGGGTATTACATCGCAAACCATGAGCGCCAGGTTTTCGCACATTTCACTTAATGCCGGCAAAACGTTGATGTTGAGTTTGAGGCGCTGGGGCACTTCACATGCGGCAATGGCAGCGCGCACAAGTTCTGCGGGTGATTTCAGGATGTAAATCATTTGCCATCTCTTTGAGTAAGTTGAACAGTTTTTGGGAGTTCCACGATTGGTACTACACCCTTTATGACGCGGCCTCCTTGGAGCACGGCGATGTAGTGAAACGTCGGCAGCTTCGATAACAGATCGCGCGGAAACGCGTCCATTTCGGTTTTTTTTACTTTTCGCGAAACAGAGCCTCCGAAGTGAGCAAGATTATCTTCAGACCGCTGACTTAAGGCTTGCGCGAACTCCACAGTTTTAATATCTGTCATGCCGATGCGATCCATAACGAAGTCGACTGAGTCTTTGCCGCTAACGCGAAAAGAGATCAAGTTGTTGGCGTTTCCTAGAATCATGTCCCGGTAAGCGGTCGAGCCAAATTTGGCCGTCAGATCAGCTATGGATTGGGTAAAAAACGTAAGGTCGAATAGTGCGCCGCCGCCTTTGTTCTGCAGTTGCACAAATGGAATGTTGACGATATCGCTGAGTTCGTCCACCAACACACTCACTCGAACCTCTTTTGCGCCCTGGTTGTACCGTGCGCCGGCGACAGCGACGACGTTGGAGAGGAAGATGGAGCCGATCGCGCTGCCGACTTCAGAATCAGAAAGAGAATCAAGCCGGAAATAGCAGATGGCGCGCTGCTCAATAATCGACTCGGTGTCCCAAATTCGTCGCCGGTCATCCAGGTCGGATGCGTCTGGCGAAAACAGGCCAGTCAATTCACCAGCGGTCAGTTTTTCCAGAACCGGCAACAGATTCATCGTGATTTTTTGATAATGCTCGTCATTGTGATGGTAGGTTGCAATAAGCCCCTCGATCACGTCATGAGTCCGGTGCTGCAGGGATAGCCGGTGGTAGGCGTCGATCAGCTTGTCTACCGTTAGTTGCTTTTTCGATCCTTCGTTGGCGGCTTGGATGTATTGGTCAGGGTCGCCTGCGTGTTCACGTATCCACACGGCAATGCAGCGTTGGAGGAGGTCAGCCGCAGCGCGACTTCCACCTTGAATGTAAAATTTAATTTTTGCAATGGAGGGCTTTTCGCTGACCATCAACATTCCGGCAACGTAGCGGCTTGTGAAGCACCAACCGAATGCCTTGAAATCACTTTCCGGGAGTACTGACACAATCCTTGAAGGAACTTCCGTGTAGCGGTTGAAGTTGGCAAGCAAGGAAAGGCGCGATGACACTGTAGGCCGCGCAGGATCTATAAGCACGAAGGGTCGATTCAGTCGTCTGGCAACTTCCCGCAGCCCGCGCTCCAGCTCGTCATCACCTTTTGGGTCAACGGTCAGCACCACATGGCCCTGAAATGCGCGCTGATAGGAGTTAAGAATCAACATTGTTGTTTTGCCGGCGCGCGTTGCTCCCAAGCAAAATGTATGGCCAGATTGCGACGTCATGGGCAGGAGGATCGGTCTTTTCTTCGACTCGACAGCATCAATCCAGGCGGAACGGGCGATATCGCGCTCTTCAGTCAATTCAATATCGGTGAATTTCGTGACCAGTCTCATCGCCCACTTTGGTGGAGTAATTTCATTGATGGACAGACTGCGCAATTCGTACCAGCTCTGGGAGTGTTTGTTTTCCACGTCGAAGCCATGGCCGAGATAGATGGCGCCTGTTTTGCCTGGTTGGTTAAGCGCCTTGACGATGTTCTCGACCTGATCTAGCGAGACCTTGTCGACACGAAACGAGGCCAGCCTAGTCTTGATGACCCAGAGATTGATGAGTTGGAAGCAGCGATATAGCGCGAGCGTGAATGCAAGCAGCGCAATCCATAGTGAAAGCGATGTGCCAACTTTAGCTGCTACGCCATAGGTAGCTGCAGTTATTGCGGCAACGAGCCATCCGACAACCGCGTAGGTTTCAATTGAGGGTCTCCACAAATATTCGTAGTCTGGTCTGGCCATGGCGGTTATTCAGATGGTGAGGAAAAAAGATCAGCGGTGCTGGGCAACGGCAAAAGCAAATCACCGAACTGCTTGGTGATGATGCACACGCGCTTGAGATTTGGGCTCTTCGAAGGAACGATGTACTTACCTGCGAAATCTTCAAGCCAGCGCGCAGAGCCGAGCTTTTCGCACATGGTGACGGAACTAAATCCGTTGGAGCCGAGAAAGGCTTCCGACAATTCGATGCGGTTGTCCTCCCGCACAAATATGATCTCTGAAGCGGCAGCGGGCACCTTGAGCTTCTCGATCAGTAGATACATTTGTGCCTTAGACGCACCGTCAAGGGCTTCAACTGCTGTCTTCAGACGCGATATTCTTGAGCGCTCTTCGTTCTGCGATGGTTGTTTCTTGGTAACAGCGACTGGCACAGGAGGCGATGGCGCCATGGGCGCGACTTGCGCCGCTACATCTACGGCTGCGACTGGCTGGTCGTTAGGGATTGGAGCAGGTTTGGGCGTCGTCTGCGAGCCCTTGACGCTCTGGAGTTTTACGTCGACTGCGGGGGGAACGTCACCGTCTGGCCAGAGAATGTCGTTTGAAACCAAACGCAACGCGCCGGTCTCGCGGCCTTTGGGTAATCGTATAGGCCAAATGAGACTCGCGGTGTCATTCCCGCGCTGGTATGGCTTGATGATGCCGCCATCGCGTAGCAGTTCCGCCAAGGTGTGTTGGTCCGTTGGCGTGCCGTGCAGCCTCATTTCCTGCAGCCACTTGATAACTTCTTTGGCAGCGGGGGGCCATATCAGATAAGTCGCGTCTTCGGCAACCCAGATGAGTCCTTTGTCGTCGTTAACTGTCCATTTGCCGCTGCTGCGGAGTGCGCGCAGACAATCGGCGAGGTGCGGACCCAAGGTAGTGCCAAGGGACTTTTTGCCGAAGCGCATCGGATCAAGCGCCAAGTCCTTGGCGATTAGTTTCATGCGAATGTTTTCGACAATATCGCGGATGACATTGCCGTGCGCCGCAGAGGGGTTATCGGAGAGGTAGGCGTGCAACTGGCGCAAGATATCGCTATCGCCATCATGCAAATACTGCTGCATGTCTGGCGTGATGATGTGTCGGACCAGCGATAGATTCCATGCGCGGTGATCGCGAGGGGTTTCACCATCGCCCTTCCACGTCAATTGGACGTGCGAGTAATTGCCGGCGGCTACCCATGATTCCAACGGATGTAGCAGCGGCGCCCACTCCTGATTGTCGGGCGCGATCACCACATAAGCAGTCATGACGCGGTGCAGATCAGAGCACAGTGCGGCGAGTAATGTGGCCAGTCGCCATCTTGGCGCATGTCTGCGGCGTCGCTCAATCATGCCCAAGCCTGCAAACTCAGTTTGCTGGGCAACTCGCGCAGCGAACAACGCACTGTCCAGACCCATGCGAAAAAATCCGCCCGCGCCTCGATAATAGTCATCTCGCGTTGCCGGGAGATTGAGGACAAGATTGGCGAAGCGGACGAGGGGCTGCATGACCATGCTGTCCACCCGGTCGGGCGATATGCCGAGCGCTTGGACAACGTCGGCGAGATCTTGCCGGTGATGAGCAATGATTTCCTTCGAACGCACGATGACAAGACGCCCGTCATTGGGCTGGTAAAGTGCGTCTGTAATCGTTACAGGCGGGAGCGGTGAGACCGGCAGTGGCTCGCTGCGCGGTGCAGCTTGATGACGGTGAAGCACCCACTTGATTAAGTTAAGCATGCGATTGATTGTAATCGCATGAAAATACGTGAGCGGCCGAAATCCCCCATCAAACTCAGAGCATTTCGCCGGTATTTTGCGTCGCGTTCTTTTTGCTTAGTGGCCGGTTACAGTTTTGTGAGACCCGCGATGCTTAACCGTGACTGCGAATGGGCCGGCTACGAGGACTCGGTTCTTCAGCGTGTGGTTCTAGTTGGTGCACAGCTTTTAAAAGGGCGCCCAGTTCCTCTTCGACTTCCTTATTCGCGGATGCACCCCGGCGGCTAGGAGGCGCGCAATCTGGACAGACGAACAAGGTTGCGATATGGTTTTTGGTGATGAGTCGCAAGGCATGGCACTTTCTGCAGCGTGCCATTTTAATCTCCGCCATTGCGGCTTTGTCATGGATGAACATTGCCGCTTCAATGTTAATGATGACCTTGTCGTGCGTCTTGGCGGCGCACAACCGGGTTGCAACAAACTGGTAAACCTCAAAAGCTTCAGCGGCGCATTTGGCTTCATGTGTGGTGAACTTGCGTGCCAGTTGGTAGCACAAGTGGTACAGAGTGAAATGCGCCGAGTGTCTCCGCGTCATTTCAGACGGACTCCCGGTGCTGCGTCTGCCAGGCGCGCTTCGAGTGTCGTAATAGTCAAACAGGACGTGGCCGACCGCTGCTGCGTTCCAATCCTTTTTGCTGTGGAGCTTGAGCGCGCCCGCCACAGGCCGAGCGCCGAATCCACCAAGCCTACGAATTGCATCGATATCTTCTTCCAGCTTCACGAGCCGGAATATTCTGGCGCTCACCTTGCCCCCGCCAGAACTTCAACATCAGAGGCAAGTCTTCGAAACAGTGCCTCTCCATCCCACCCTGAGTCTGAGTCTGATTTCCTGAATTTCTCTTCTGGTGCGACACGCGGAATAACGTTTATTCGGCCTGACTTCATCATGTTTTCGATGTCGTCGTCAGTGAGTTTTCGAATTGTGGCTATGTCCTCAGTGGATAGCGCCATCAAGACTCTGGGTGCCAAACCGTTTTGCGGGGCCAGGTCGCGACAAAGGGAAATGAAGCGCCTCAGAAATTCTGTTTCCGCTGGAAGCGTATTTTTTGCGGGGTACTTGGCGTGATTCTGCCCGATCCCTACTACGCGCCACAACGAGTACGATGTTTGTGCAAAGGTGTCGAGATCGTCGTCGTCTAAACCAACATACAGAGGCCGCAGTTCCTGGGGAATTTCGAAGCGGGACTCCGCCGACTGTGAACGCGAAACTTGTCGCGCCGACGTCAACGCCAATTTGTTGATTGCCGAAAGGCGGGCGTCTAAATCCTGCCCCCCTACCCTTTCGAGCGTATTTTGCTTGGTTTCCACTGTGCGCCCTTTGGATTAGCTGTTGACCTTTGTCGATGCAAAGTCATTTGCTTATTTTTTTGGCATTTAAGCTTAACCAGGGGGCACTTCGCAAGCGCCGCGAGGGGTTACCCCGTGGGTACACCATTGTTTACCCACCGCGGAGTAGTGCGGCAGGTAGTTGTGAGTGCCTTAAATGACCGCTGGATTGTCTTTCTGTAGGACAATGTCTGGCTATCGCTACGAAACAGTTGGCGAGGAAGGGCAGATCTACTTTCCCTGTGGAGTCAATACTTGGCGAACTTTGTTTGACAACCTCCACTCCCTCAGCTCTTGCGAATTGCCGCTTACGCGGTAAGGAAGAGGATTCTTCCTGCGAGCGTCGCCTGTCAGCCACGGAGAATGCTCTTGGCCGCGTTGATGTCGCGGTCATGCGCGCTTCCACACGCGCAACAAGTCCATTCTCTTTTTCCAAGACTCGCGACACCTTCCGGCCCCGTCCTGTTTTCACAGGTCGAACAAGTCTGGGTGGAATAAGCTTCATTGACCTCCTCGAACCATACGCCTGCGCCAGCGCCAGCGCATTTGTACTGCAGCATGGTTCGGAACGTACTCCAGCCAGCATCCCAGACACTTTTAGCGTGCCTGGATTTTGCCAGTCCTGCATCGTTCACGTTGCCAACAAAGATCGCACCATACTCTCTGGTGAGTTTGGTACTGAGTTGATGCAAGAAATCTTTGCGCCGATTCGCGATCCGCGCGTGGATGCCCTTGACGCGGCGCGACTTGTTCGTGCGCGCAGCCAAGGCCAATCGCGCTTCGTTCTGCCGAGAGAACTGCTGCGCCGCCATCGGTGGGATGGTCTCATCGGAGAAGGCCGCGAATTGCTTCAGTCCAAGATCGATGCCGAGGCCGGATTGGATGGCACCGTGGTCGATTTCGCTCGTCGCAGTGATGTCAGACTTGGCTGTCACTGGTTTTTCGACCGTCACATTCAAATACCAGCGACCGCGACCATCCTCACTGAATCTGCCCGCGCGCAGCGCACAGTCGCCCAGACCGTAGCTGTCCCACAGCGACAGCCATCGACCGGCGTAGTAGACCTGTCCGCCTTGGTAGCGGACGGTACGCACCTTGAAGGGCAACCAGCCGAGCGAACGACGGACGCCGCGCGATTTGCGCCAGGCCAGTCGCATCTTGTGATGCTGTGCTCGCGATCGTGCGTACTGCTCAGCAACTTCCTGCACCGGCAGGGTGAGTCCGTCATCGCCGAAGCGCGTGGACCCCTTCAAATACCCCCAGAAGTCGCAGCCGGACAAGAAGCGATGCTCGCGGTCAATCACCTTCATCGACAGGTCGTTGCAGTAGTTCCAGACCTGATTGACTTCGGTTGCCAGCCCGAAAAGAAAAGATGCGTGTTTATCCTTGATGCGCACGCGCAGTACACGCGTCACCGTCTTGACCATATCGGTTGTCACAAGAGATTGATCTGGCGCGAGGTCAGAGGCGGGCGAGGCGTCATCGGTAGAGCTATACATTCATACAACATCACAAACCATAGCGCAAAACGAAAGGAATGCGAAAACAGGGGTCACGCGTTGCGTGCCGCGCTATCCCTCCCCGGCCAGAAGGCCGAGTTTTTTTCGCGCTAAATGATGAAAATATTAGCGGTCGAGGACCAGCCATTATCGCAAGTCGGGCTAGAACGAACACTGAAGACCATTGACCACGGGCACATGATTACTATGGCGAGCTCGCTAGATGAAGGGCTGGCACTAATTGCCTGTGTGAAGTTTGATTTTGTCTTTTGCGACCTGCACACTTACAGGAATGCGCAATCAAAAACGATAGAGCCGCTCGGCTTCGAAATTGTTTCGGCGTGCAAAAAGAGGGGCATTCGGTGCGCGGTGATCAGCGGAGACGTGACCACCGAATCCATTGCTGAGGCAACGCGTCGCGGTGCGTGCTCTTTCTTTGATAAAACCAACAGTGTGGCGCTAATGGCGTCGATCATGAGCCTCGTACTCAAGAATGATACATTCACGCACTGCCCCATGGTTGCGGGTCCGGAACCAAAGGAGAGATTACTTATCTCTTCTTTGACGCCCATTCAACTGAAGGTGTTGGAGCTGCTGTCCGATGGTAAGAGTTACAAACAAATTGCCAAGCTTGCGCATATCTCGGAAAGCACTGTCAAGTCTCACTTGAGGAAATGGTATGCCGCGACCGCAACGAAGAATCGCGACGAAGGTGCGATGGAATTTAAGCGTTTGAGGGCAAATGCCGCAATATAAACTACGTCGGACTCATTCCGGTTTATCGACGGTCGAAGTACACGATGCAAAAAACCTTGTAGTCGCATTGCGATATGCCCTGCACCAACTCAACATTCGTTGAGTGGTCGCTGTTGCCGAGGCTACGGGAAATATGCGACCTGACCGAAGCCAACGACGATGCAGGACTGGTAGCGGTAACGCACCAACTGCGAAGCGGAGCCTACCAATCGGGCATAGTAGGCTTGACTGAGCTTATGCGTTCAGGGATTGGCGGAAAATGGGTTTTGCGACCAAGAAAGATTGGCGAAGATCTACATCGCGCACAAAATGCACGAACCGATTCTTTCGGCTGGACTCTGTCCAAGCTCGGCAGAACGCTTAATCGGGGGAGTCAGACACGCGGCCCGCAAATTTGTCCAGTCGGCTCGCAGACATAGTCAACTCGCCATTGGGCGCGAGAGCAACGTGGGCAACGACATGGACCGGGATCATAATTTTGTCCGCATGGCAAGCTTGTGCGACTGATGATGATGCAAATACCGCTTGTGGGCTGTCCTGCGCATTGCAGGCGAAAAAACCGGCAGGCCCAATGTTGCTGGGCATGCCGGTTCTCAGATTAGTGCGTATTGCGGTGCTTTGTCCGCTCAAGAATGTCAAGAAAATCCACATCACCGAACGGTGCTGACGGATTGGCATCTGGCCATTCAAGGTTGACTTCGACTTTGTCGTAGTACCGGTGAGCAAGGGCAAACGCTGCCTTTTGCCCCGTAAAGGACCGGTCTGAATCGCCAAATATTGTCAACCGTTTCACGCCACTTGGGATGACAAATTTTTCAACGTTGCCGGCTGTGACGCACGACCACGTCGGTATGCCGTACAGCTCGTAACACGCCTCGGCGGTTTCGATGCCTTCCGCGATACCCAAGTGCCCGTTGTGTACGCGAAGTCGCACCGCGCCACCCATATTCACTTTGCCCAGACCCTTCTTGGGCTGTCCGACATTGGCTTTGCCGCCCAACCCGTCCAGATAAATGCGCTGGATACCGATAGGCTTGCTTTCGTGGTCACGTATCAGGCCTACGAGCGCCGGGTATCTCGCATCTGCATTGACTTCACCCTCACCTGCCTCTTCACCTTTGTACTCAAGGTGAGAATGCAGGCGAAGTGAAGATGGCAACGTTTGCAGCCGCAAACCGCGATTGCGCAAATAACGCGTAGCTGCATCGCCTTCGTTCAGTGCTTGTGCTTCACGCCAAATTCTTTCGAAATATGGGGTTGGCAACTGTGCTGGTGCTACGGCATCGCGGGAACGAGTCACGCCGAAGCGCGTCTCAAGGTGGTCAATTATTTGCATGAATGACACTCCACAGGCATCGGCAATTGCGAACGCATCGAGGTGGCCGCATCCGCGACAAAAGGCATCCCCTCGATCATATTTATCGGTGAACTCATAGCGGTCCCTGCCGCCGCAGCGAGGACAGGGCTGAGCCTTGCGCTTCGTAATCACGTGAGCAGGCACGTCGAGCTGTGCCAAAATGTCAGGCCAGTGTCCCGCCGCAAGTTGATCGAGTTTCTCTTTGTGTTGGCGAAATGAGTTCACACCATCGCCCGATTCAAAAAAGCGATCTGTTTTTTACTCAAGTGATGGTGTTTTACGGCGGAGTGATAATGTTTTACTTTTGAGTGATAACTGAGCCTTCCTTTATCACTCAGATTTAAAACGGCGTTCGCATTAAAGCAAGGGCTTGCGCTTGGTTTTATCACTAAGGGCGAAAATAACGAGTTTTTTGGGTTCACCATTGCAGCCCGCTCTGCGCATAGTCGACGACCGTAGTCTCGAAAAAATTCTTCTCCTTCTTGAGATCTATCAGTTCTGACATCCACGGAAATGGATAGTTGGCCCCAGGGCAAAAAAGTATCGAGCCCGATCTGCTGGGAGCGACGATTTGCAATGAATCGCAAATAGTCTTTGAACACTGGTGCGTTCATACCAAGCACACCGCGCGGCATCGTGTCCTCCGCGTAGGCGTACTCCAGATCCACACCTTTCCTGAAAATAGCTTCCTGCTCCTGCTTGAATTGAGCCGTCCAGAGGTGCGGGTTCTCGTGCTTGATGGTGTTGATTAGGTCAATGCCGAAATTACATTGCATCGATTCATCCCGCAGGATGTACTGATACTGTTCCGCCGCACCCGTCATCTTGTTTTGGCGGCCCAGTGCGAGAATCTGCGCAAAGCCGACATAGAAGAACAGACCTTCCATGATGCAGGCGAAGACGGTCAATGACTTCAACAACGCTTGGTCATTTTTGAACGTGCCCGTCTTGAAGGTCGGAGCGGTCAACGTGTTGATGAACGGAATGAGAAATTGATCTTTGTCGCGGATACACTTTACTTCGTTATAGGCGTTAAAAATTTCACTTTCATCTATGCTCAGGCTCTCGACGATGTACTGATACGCGCGCGTGTGAATCGCCTCTTCAAACGCTTGCCTGAGCAGGTATTGCCGACACTCTGGCGCGGTGATATGACGGTAGGTTCCGAGCACGATGTTGTTCGCGGCCAGTGAATCGACCGTCACAAAAAAAACTAGATTGCGTTTCACGATCAGTCGCTTGTGGTCGGTCAGACCATTTGGGTCCTTCCAGACGGCGATGTCGCGGTTCATTGGCACTTCTTGCGGCATCCAGTGATTGGAGCAGCCGGCAAGATATTTGTCCCATGCCCATTTGTATTTGAAAGGCACGAGCTGGTTGACGTCTGACTGACCGTTGATGATTCGCTTTTCATCCGCGCGCACGCGTCCGATTGGCTGAACTTGTCCTTCGGCACGAAGGGCTTCCTGAAAAAGAAGTGTCATTGAATTGACTTCCTCGTTAATAGCTATCCATTTGGTTTTAGGCTGGATAGCGAGGCCTTTGAAAAGCAGTTCACCAGAGCGTGCAGGACGCGCTCTGGTGAACCGCCCTTTGCTTGCAAGCGAAAGGGGTTCGGTACGGCTAGTAGTTGATTCGTGCGACCCTCGTTTTTGTTCTTCAACGAGACGTACTTCGTCGCCGATGCGCAGATCCACATCGATGGCTTGAACCAAGGCGATCGTGCCCCCTGTGTCGAGTCTGATCGTCAGTTCAAGCGCTCGCTTGGGTTCGGGCGTGCAGCCTTGCTTTGCTGCGAGACCAACGGTCGCAGCCAGCAGTGCAATTGCCGCATAGCGGCCGTAGCCGCCGCCAAGTTGATTGCCAAGCAAGCCACCGCCTACTGCGCCAGCAGCCGCACAAGCATTGGAGTTGTCTGGCGACGTATGGGTATACGTCGCCAGATCTTGGCCTTCGCGCAAGTCAACCACGCGCAGGTCCACAATCGGTCTGTCACCATCGCGATGGTTGCAGGAATTAACAGGTGCTGTGGTCGAGCTTGGGTGTGCTCAGCGCGGTAAATTACAAATTCATGCGCGACTTCGTGCTGCCCGGTGCGCATCAATGCCAGCTCAAGTTGTTACGGTTGGTCGATCACCAGGTGATGATTTTTGTCTACCGAAAAGGCAGATCATCATCATCAAAGCCTGCCGGTGTCATTTCCCGCGCAGGCCTATGTGGCGCTGGTGCTGAAGCGGAACGTGAGGAACTTGATACGCGCGACTCAGCTTGATCGCTGTTGGGCTTCGACCCAAGCATCAACATTGTGTCGGCCATGATTTCGGTCGTGTACTTGTCCTGACCGTCTTTGTCCTGCCACTTGCGAGTGCGGAGTTTTCCTTCGACAAATACTTGCGAACCTTTCTTCAGATGGTCCGCAGCTACTTCTGCGAGTTTTCCAAAGAAGACTATTCGGTGCCATTCGGTAGCCTCTTGCTTGTCGCCGCTTTTGTCTTTCCACGTCGACGTTGTGGCAATGGAGACGTTGGTGATGGTGCCACCATCGTTAGGCATGGTGCGGGCCTCTGGATCACGGCCAAGGTGTCCAATCAACTGGACGCGGTTTAAAGATGCCATATCAAATTACCCTTTCAATTGTGTAATTCTTCTTCTTGGTGGCACGGCCGGATTCGTTCAGAATCGTTTCCATACCGTGATTGATGATGACGACTTGGTCGCCAATTTTGTAGCCGTGCTTGCTCACCTGTTGACGCAACGCGGCCCCCCAGATCGGAACGTCTGAACCACTAGTGTCACGCAGCATGATCTGGTAGTCGTCTATGGTTTTCATCGCGGGGTTGCCGCGCTCGTCGAGATCGCTCTTGTCCTCAAGCTGTCGCTTGGATTGGCCGGCGAATACGATGGTGCCTTTGTATTCGATCGGGTAGCGCGAATCCACTTTCTTCTTCGGGATGACCGCCGCCGTTGTCGTTATAGGTACCGATTTCTTGGCCTCAGCCAGTTTCTCGGGTTGCGGTGCACTGGGTTTTTCCAGTTCTTGAAGCGTCTGCTCGATGATCGCGAACTTGTCGACGCGCTCGGCTGAAGAAACGATGACGTTGTTGAAGCTTTGCTCACCGACTCGATTACGACGCGGGTTTTGTCCGCGTTTGATGACGTGTTGAAAATACGTGACTCTGCGTTCAACAATAGTCGCCTCGGCGGTTTTCGTGAATCGCAAAATGACGCGCATGGCACCACACTTGCTATACCAAGAGTGGAAATTGTTGGCGGAGTTGACCGGCGTCGCAACGAGGTCAGCATCTTTTCCCACGAGAGCCGGATGGCCCAACAACGATGGAGACACTCTTGGCTCGGCTTTGTGCGACACCAGCATGCGGGCCGCTTCCATCTGACCGTGCAATTTACTGACAAGCTCTGGCGTTGGATTATCGGGCCATGATGCCACTACAGGCTTTTTCGTTTCACGCCGATTGAGCTTGTAATGCAGCGCCAAGCAACCGGCGATGAATGTTGCAGTGAAGAGGAGATCAAAATAGCGAACCATACTCACTTTCTGCTATGCCGCATGCAGCTGACAGATATCTGCTTCCGCAGAGTTGTATTCGGCAGGGTGGGCAATAGCAATGATGGCGTCCTGTTGTAGACGCCGTTTTGGAATGCAGGCGTAATGTGCCAACCAATCGAAGGGAAATGCTCCCTTGTCTTGTTCGCTGTACCAGTCTGCGACTTTCTGCCAGCGTGCATCTCGCGCAAAAATGCGAGCGATGTGCTGGCGGTGTAATTCGCGCATGACTTCGCGGCGAATAACGTCTGGATCGACTCCAAACGCGTTGCACAGTCGAGGAAATCCGGCGATCAATTGTTGCCCGGACTTAAAAAACCACCACGCGGCATCTGTTGCCCCGTGAGTGTTTTGCCATAGCGCCTCAGCGTTGTGGCGAAAGAAACCCTCGACGAATTCACCGTCGAGATCCTGCTCAAAAAGAGCCGGACCGACAACTGCGGTATCGACTGCTACCACTTGTTGCATTGGGGACTCCGTTGAAAAGCTGGTTGGAAATGAACACGATAACGACCAGCGACGTCAGCGTGGGTTAAAACGAAATGGTTCGGGCGATTTGCCCCTTGAACTGACTCGTTGGAATCAGCTCAAGGGGCAGGACGCCAACCCTGCACTCCCCCAGCAAGCTATACAAGCCTCGCCGGATTTTTTGCTACTTATTAGCTGCTTGATAAGTACGTTGATGCTGGATTTGTTTTGCAAAGTCATTTGCTGCGCTGATTACATACGCAAGCAATGCTAGTGATACCCCGACGATGACAAAGAGACGCCGCATGTGAAGCTCCAAGCCCTTGCGCGGCAGATAAAGAAAAAATCCACGCGAGGGCGCAAGCCGGGCGTTGCCCGGTTGGGCTGGAATGTGCTGCGGGTACTTAAAAAATTCTGGCTTGGTGCGTCCTTTCGGGACGTTGACGCATACGCGTCTATCCCGTCTTGGGACCAAGCGAGATCCGACGCTTTAGCATCAGAAAGTGTTGCGGAGTTGTGCCTTTGACGCAGGCTCACGCCATGCATCCTTCAGAGAAGGATGGTGGCAAGGACAGAACGCATCGTTTATGAGCGATGTCGTTCTGAAAGGGCAAAAAACTGCCCGGGTACACCCAGAGGGTGCATTGCAAGTTGCATAGCAACTCACAAAATCTAACCATTCCCCACGCTTAAACATGTTTGGGATTGGTGAGACTTCTGGTAAAGCTGGTCGCGCCAGCACGCATGACTGCAACGCTATTGTGATGGAGTGCTGTCAACGGGTCAATGCACGGACCAGGCGAAATACCCCATAAAAGTACGGGTATTTCGCCGTTTATTGACCGAGCAATCGGCGGGGTGCTGCCTGTTCACTGTAAAAAGCAGGCGAAATGCCCCAACTTCCAAGGGGAATTTCGACGGTTGCCCTGGTTTAGACGTGGCACCATTTTGCTATGGATACGTCCCAAGGTTTGCCGATCATTCGGTTTCTCGACCCAGGTCACCCGCTCGATGGAGTGAAACGGCGCGCTGCAATTCCGATGCGTTTTCGTCCGAGGACTACGCGTGCGGCGAGGCATATGCGTAAGGAGCTGCCGTACTTGCTGCGTTACGCAAAACTGGTCAACGTCAATAGGGGGGCAGAGCTGCGATTTAGACACGCAATTGCGTGGGCGCGAGAAGCATTGGCTTTGCGTTTAGCGGCTTACGACGAATCGCTGCTAGCCGACTATTCAGAAGCGCAACCCCACTCGATATTCGAATACAGTGCCGAATATTATTGTGTCGTTGCCTACATGAATTTATTCAGCATTGCAGACCAGCTCTATTACGTGCTGCGCAGCGATAAGGTTTTCGAAGCGCTGGGAAGCAAGCAGTTGCGAGCGCAGAAAGCCGATGTTTACAGGATTCTGCGGAATGTGACCGTGCAGCTTGCAGGCGGTTCGGTTGACGATCGGGTTTGAGGTCCGCCAGTCGGATAGTGCGCCTTTGAAGTTCAAGCCACTTTAGTGAGTGGGTCGCGCAGGAAGGTGCGAAGCTCTTTTTGCGCATGCATTGCTGCGGTGCGAGTCACGACCCCATATTCGGGGTTGTTGTTACGGGGGATGCGGTGGTTTCCCTCAAGGTAAGGGATTAGCTCTGAGATTTTGAAGCCGAGCAAATCTTCAGTTACTTCCCCAAGGTGGTCGCCTGCAAGCAGGATGCGCAACGACACTTCTGGCGCCATCGACGCGATGCTCAACATCGGCAACGCCGCGTTGAGAACCATGTAAGTCGCAACAAGACTCTGGTCTGGCGGGACTTCGCCGTGTATGCGTTTTGCGTGGCGACTGGCCTCCGACGCTATCTTGCGGTAGAGAGATCCTACTTTTGGATGATCCGCGAAAACCTGCGCATGGTCCTCGGTTGAGCTGAACATTGAAACCACATAAAACGGGCCGAACATGTTGATCGCTTCAACGATCGTAGTGGGCAGCGGTGCTTTAGGGTCAGTTACTATTCCTGATCCTAGTGATTCTGACTCTACTTCTAAACTTGCCAATTCTGTTTTGTATGTTTGTGCGTCGATGCCTAGCTCTGCTGCCTTTAAGGCTATCTCAGCTTCTCCATTTACGTCCTCTATGTGGACGGTGCGATCCAGCGCTCTGCCCTCTTCTTTGCAGAACCTGGCGAAATTGAACGCGAACCCTGGGTCAGTAAGCACTAGCTGCGCGAGTTCCTGCGCTGCAATTGCATGGTCACAACCGCTGAGCGCGTTCAGGCGAAACAGTGCGCTGGTCGTGTCCTTGGCGTGCGGAAACAAGTAATCGCCGCGTTCCTCTATGAATTGTAAAAGTCGATCATTCAAGGGAGGCTCTACTGTCTGAAGTGTTGCTGCTGGGTTTGCCGTGTGGATCATGCCATCGCGCCAATCGCACTAGGCAGGGGCCTGCTCGGAGACCAGACCCATGAGGGGTAGATGGTGTGATGAGCAATTCCGGTATCGAGGACGATTGCGCGCGGCCCATTCGCGGCATCATACACTATGGCTAATGGCGTATTGTCCGTGGCTTCAATTGGTATTGAAAACCGGCGGTTGCCCTCTACCAGGCGCTGATACAGCGTGCCTTGCTCAAATGAATCAAACAAATGCCAAGCTTTAGTCGCCGGCGCAAAATGCCACGCTTGGCAGCGAAGATTGCCATCCCAATAGACCGCCAACGCCGCCACGACGTAAGCGCCGTTGATGGCATCTGCCTTGTCTCTGGCCAGTTGGAAATCGATTGAGCACTGCGGGTCGTTAGTCCAGATTCGTTCTGATTGGTACAGAGCGATGCAAACGTCTTTCTTCGTTTGCAGGACAAGTTTGACGGGGCCGACCACAATCTTTATCGCGCGACGAGCCGTTCCCGGAGTTGCTGCACTGTCCCAGATGCTCGCGTGATTACGTTCGTCAAGAAGAATGAGTCTGTCGGACAAGCGGACGCGGCCCATAGAGATTTTCTGTGCAGCCGGATGAAGCATCATGGCAATACGCTGCCAAGGAAGTGCCCGATATGTCTCGCTCCAACGGCACAGACTGGCCGAGCGCCACAAGGTTTCTAGGATTACCGCCAGCGAGGAGTAGGCAATGCCGCCGCGCGACTTGGCAGTACTGTTAGATGTAGCGCGTTCTGGTGCAATGATGTGCCGCTTCACGAACAGCGAGTCGGGGTAGCGGATTGTCCTAGTCTGCGGCGATTCAATCGAGCCATCTTCAACCATAGAGTGGCTTCGGCAATCTGAACTATGTTCATTTGCGCCCCCTGGAAAGCGTCGAAGGTGGAACAGCTCTCTCTTGAAAACGACCATGCCGACAGCAGGATCTCGACAGCAGCATTGCGGTGCGATGCGCGAAGTATGGGCGGCCGCAAGCGCTCGCTGAAACCCGTGGAAATCGGCCTGAATAGTGGCAGCGTCAAAAAGGGTGCCGTTAATGATGAACTTGACTGCCATGCGTCAAGTTTCACACGGGTTTAGCCGGACCAGCGGGTGAAATACCCCGCTAAACTAGGGGTATTTCGACGTTTTAATTAACTTGGACGATTCGAACTGGTTGATCCGCTGGTGATTGAGGCGTGTAATCTTTCTTTAGTCAGGCTATCTGGGGCTGCAGTGGAATTGTTGGACCCGAAGAGGCTCACCAACGCCCATGGACTGCCCTGCTCACGAGACCGTTTGATTTGGCATTTCACGTAAAGCTGCAAGGACGCCGGTGGTACCAATGGCCGCATTGGATTCGACCAGTCTGGCGAGGCCCAGCGCGGCGAGGTGGAATGCATCGCCGGCAGTCACCGGCACTGTGAATGACGCACCCGGTGCGCTTATTGTGACCATGATGGCGTTGCCTGTGCGCCTCATTGAGAGGGACTTATTCTTGGCCGTACCGTGATGGTGAAAGTCGGCGCATATCGTCCGTCCCAGGAAAACGTTCACCGCTTCCGGAAGCTCTCGTACTGTGAGTTGGACGGCTACTTTGACCGCCCAGTCGGTTGGTGCGCCGCGTTTCTTTGGTGCCGCCTCGAAGGTCAACGTCTGGTAATTGCCTTTCGTGAGCGTGGCTTCGACACATAGGGTAGCGGAAGACGCGAACCTTATCCCCGTAACGCTGTTCGTGTTCGAATGCGTCAGGTCGTTCGGCAAGGTCTACTACTTTGTGCACTAGACTTTTCCAATATGTGCGTTAGCATCCCTGCGCTCGCGCTCGTGAAGGCGTGCGAGCGGGGATGAGCGTGTGAAGTTAACGCCCATCATAAAGTTGCTATCAGACCTTTTATTTGCTCGACTAGAGCAATTCTTTTCTCAGGATCTACAATTTTCACTTCGAGAACGATTTTGCCGGTGTCCCATTCTTTGAGAACGCCCACAGGCATTGCCTCAGTGGGCGGAAACTTGTATTGCCTGCTTAGGTCCTTAGTCTTACGATATTTTGGTTCTGCAATATCCTGACGGATTTTTTCAACTTGACGAGAACTGAGTCCCTCGGCAATGATGCGACTGGCTAGGGCCAAGGTATCCGCCTCCCCAACCTTTTTGCACAGCAAGTAGAGCTCGTACGCATGCGTTAGGCCGAATATTCTGGAGTGCTCTTTCATAAGGTCGAGGACTGTTGCAGGCAGTTCGAGTATCGATAGCGTCTTGCCTACGAAACCTTCCGAGACGGAGGTTACGGTGGCTAAATCCGTTTGGGAAGGCACAACGCGATCAGCAAGCAATTTCCTCCATGCGTAGGCGTTGTCGATGAACGTTTGCGGAGAGTGATGTTTATTCTCGCGATCGCTGGTTAAGTACAACTCAAGATTAGGCATTGGTGCAACTACAATGGCCGAAATGAAATCGAGTCGGGCCATCTTTGATGCGCGACGACGACGGTGCCCGTAGACCGAGACGTAGTGCCCCGGAATGGTTGGGTGAGGCACTACCTTTATTGGTTGATCGACCTTTTTTGTAATGGCGATTGACGCCGCCAGCTCCTGCAATTCGACAGGGTCGTAGACAACGCGGGCGTTGTACGGATTATCGTGAATGATGTCCAAGCGCAGTTCTACGATCACATCAGAGTTATGCGGCGGCGTTGGTGATGCGGCTATCTGCTCAGGGTATGCAGGGTGCCTACTGCTAGCGGTGCGTGTGGCGACAGCATCAACCGACAACTGCGCACGCTCGACGAGACTTGGGCCAGCTGCGGGGTTGGCGCCAAGGTTTGCCGGGCGCGGACGATTCGCCAAGTCTTTTAGTTGCTCTTTTTTGGACGCCATGATTACCCTACTTTCAGTTTTTTGATTATTTCGGTTACTAATTCGCTTACCTCATTTATGGCAACATCTTGTTTTGCGAGATCGCGAATTGTGCCCCCATAAAGCATGACCTCTTGAAACGCGGTTCTTTCGCCAAGCTTGGCCTTCAAGACTCGGCCCCCCAAGGCGGCTTCTACTTTTTCTACCATGATGTTTTGTACGGACTTGCGACGGTCGTAGCGGTTGAAAGCGACGACGACCTTCAAGGCTGGGTTTCTCTCTTGCGCTTGTTCAACAACTGTTTGTGCACGAAGTATTGAATCTTGTTCCTGGGGCGTTGGTTGCATCGGAATGATGGCCAAATTAGCCATAACCAATGCCGCAAAAGGAACGGATGATTCGTCTGATGGCGGACAGTCGATGATGACTACATCGTATCCATCGGCGTGTTGCGGCAACACTTTTGCAAAATTCGCCTTGAGCGGGGCCAAGCTGATCACTTTCGCCGGAAAGGGTTTGGCTTCTGGCGCATTGCTCGCCCACGCCAGGGAATCGCCCTGAGTGTCCATGTCGATCACAAGAACTCGCGACTCTCTAGCCGCCAATTCCCCAGCCAGGAGCATACTGAAGAGGGTCTTCCCGACACCCCCCTTGCTGTTGAATACACAAACTATCTGGGTTGCGGCTGCGGCCATGCATCCTCCTTAGAAGCCGGTTAAAGACAATCTTTCCGCGCGGAAAGATTGCTGACAACATTCGTAAATTTTGCTAATCACTATAATTTGTGGCAAATAGTACGCGAGTTATTATTGCACTTCAAGTAATACTTGAAGCGCCGATTTAATAGCCGAATTTCTTTCCGCGCGGAAAGATTGACCGTGGACTTTGGGTATCAGTGGGCAAGAGCTCTGCGGAGCGTCCGTTGGGATTTCTTTCCGCGCGGAAAGATTTCTAAATGACCGCTGCCATTTGGATGGTTGTCTTGGTTTTTTCGCCAAGCAGCATGACCCACTCCGGCGCGCCGCTAAAGCCCCTCAGGCGTCGGCAGTGCTGCCCTGGAGGTCACCAGCCTTTCGGCAAGATCTGTGTTCCGGTACTTTGCTGTGGTATCGATGGACTTGTGTCCCAGATCTTCCTGCACCAGACGCAGTTCCACCCCGCGGCGTGACTTATGGGTCGCGAACGTATGTCGCAGCCAATGCGTCGATCCG
>Ga0163144_10010851_pt1 | contig 19358 bp, 13 predicted proteins | sample OliLak19BULKMAT1_FD_123175 | JGI IMG/M metagenome (GOLD analysis project Ga0163144, IMG submission 123175) | Freshwater microbial mat bacterial communities from Lake Vanda, McMurdo Dry Valleys, Antarctica - Oligotrophic Lake LV.19.BULKMAT1 | ecosystem: Environmental > Aquatic > Freshwater >... | reverse complement strand
GGCGCCAACGCCGTCCTCGGCGTTTCGCTCGCCACCGCCCACGCCGCCGCCGCCGCCCTCGGCCAGCCGCTCTACAAGTATCTCGGCGGCCCGAACGCCAAGGTCCTCCCCGTTCCCATGATGAACATCATGAACGGCGGCGCCCACTCGGATGCACCCATCGATTTCCAGGAATTCATGATCATGCCCACGGGCGCGAAAACCTTCGCCGAAGCCCTCCGCATGGGCTGCGAAGTTTTCCACTCTTTGAAGAAGGTTCTGAAGGACAAGGGTCTCGCCACCGCCGTCGGTGACGAAGGTGGTTTCGCCCCCAAGCTCGAATCCACCGAGGCCGCGCTTGATGCCATCGCCCTCGCGGTAAAGAACGCCGGCTACAAACTCGGGAAGAACATCCATCTCGCCCTCGACGTCGCCGCCTCCGAGTTCTACGTCAAAGAAAAGAAACACTACGTCTTCAAGAAGTCCTCGGGCGAGATCCTCACCGGGGATCAAATGGTGGAGTTCTACAAGAAGCTCAGCTCGAAGTACCCGATCATCTCGATCGAAGACGGCTGCGCCGAAGGTGATTGGTCGACCTGGAAGAAGCTCACCGACGCCATCGGCGACCGCGTTCAGCTCGTCGGTGACGATCTTTTCGTGACGAACACCGAGTTTCTCAAGAAGGGCATCGAGACCGGCACCGCCAACTCGATCCTCGTGAAGGTGAACCAAATCGGTTCCCTCACCGAAACGTTCGATGCCGTCGAAATGGCCAAGGAGGCCAACTACACCGCCGTCATCAGCCACCGTTCCGGCGAGACCGAGGATGTGACGATTGCCGACATCGCTGTCGCCACCAATGCCGGCCAGATCAAGACCGGCTCCCTGTGCCGCACCGATCGCGTCGCCAAGTACAACCAGTTGCTCCGCATCGAGGAAGAGTTGGGCGCCAGCGCCATTTACGGCGGCAAACTCAAGGGCCTGTAATCTTTCGCGAGACGAAACGCGGGGCGCGTCCCAGCGACGTCCTTACGTTCCTCTGCACTTCCTACCGGGCCTCCAGCCCGGTCTTTTTTATGGTTCGCCGGAACCCGCCACTCGCAGGAGCGCTCGCCATGGGAGCCGGACGATCCGCGAGAATCAGCTTTGCGCGTTTCCCCTTCGGCGCCCAGTCCCACTTTATCCGTCCCGAAGCCTCGACTCCCACCCCACCTGATCCACACTCAAGACCCGACCATGATCGTCCGCTTGCCCCGCCTTTTTCTTGCGCTGTCAATCGCGCTCGCCGGCACCGTTTTCGGCGCCGGGGAATCCGCCCAACCCACCGCGCGCGAAAGGATGAGGGCACGCCTCACGGAGGCGGCCAAAACAACCGCGCCCGCCAAACCCGCTACACTGGTCTCAACCACTCCCGCGAGTTCCCGTGGCACGCCTGCAACGAATACGACCACCGCGCCGAACGCAGCTGCTCCATCATCGGACACGAATCCAGCGAGCAGCACCGCTTCGACCGCTGCCGTCCCAGGCACTCCGAAATCCAGCTCCACGGCCCAGTCGAAATCATCCGCCACGACCAAGGCTAAAGCGAAACGAGGGACCGGCGGTGAGAACCCCACCCTGCTGCCTCAGGTCGAAGTCAAAAAGGGCCGCATTACGGTATTGGATCAGAAGCTCGCCCAGCAGGAGATGGACATCGCGCGCGAACGAAAAAACCTCAAGGTGTCCGAAGTGGATAGCGCTTTGAACGACTCCAGGATCGCACGCCCACTCAGCATCTTCGGCGGGGATTCCGCGCAGTTCCGCCAAGGCGTGGCAAGCGAGCGCGTCGAGTTGATGGAGGCTGAAAAGGACCTCATCGAAGCCATCGCTTTCGCAAAAACGAAAGAGGAAAAGGCCGGGCTGCAAAAGCAGTTGAACGAGCTCAAGGCGATGCGCCGCGAGCTCGATCGAAGCATGCGCTAACGTCGCAACGGCGCGACACGCTGCGCGGGAACTCCGTAATTTTCAGCGACGCAACGCGGGCCTCCGGGCCGGGGCGCCACCCAACTTAAGACCGCGTCTTGCCGTCGACCTCACTGTCATCGCTATCTTCGGTCGCGGCCTCGTGGTCGATCGCGTCCTCGTCCTCCGGATTCTCCAGGTAATCCAAGACGTCGCTCAAACTCGCGCTCAGTTCGTGGCGTGGACTATGCTTTAGCAGATAAGCCATCGCTCCCAGCCGCTGGGCATCGCGCACTGTCTGCAAAATATTCTGGGAAGTGACAATCACCACGGGCACCTCCGGCGCCTCCACCTGAAGTTGAGTGAGCACCTCAATCCCGCCCAACACCGGCAGATTAATTTCAAGGAGCACCAGACCGGGTCGGTGCTGGAGCGCGAGCGTCAACCCTTGTTGTCCATCGGTCGCCTCCCATTCCGTGACCACGTTCAACTCTCTCAGGATCTCGCTAAAATACGCACGGACATGCGCCTTGTCATCGATGATCAGAGCCGTGGTCGGTCGGGGCATACCGGTTGAATTGGCTGGTTCGTGCCCGTCGATCAAGCCTGAGTTTGCCGCTAACCTCGCGACGCCGATCTGTCCGCAAGGATTAACCCGGATATTTCATACTCTGATTTGTCATCGCGAGCCCAAGGAACGAGGGCGCGGCAATCCATGCCTGAGACTCCTTGAAGTGAACACCTGCCGCCACCGCGAGGGCAGCGACTGCCGCAAGCGGCCAACCTGCCAGCTTGAGGAAGAGATTCATGGGCAAAAAATGGGATTTCCACCGCCGGTTCTGCAACACCTACTTTGCCCATTGCGGGGAACAGCCCCGCTGGCAGCGTCGCTGGTTTGCATGACAGGGATCGTCGCCAGTCTCGTTTCCGTCTGGTCGGAATCATCCTCACCCTTATCGGCTGAGACTGGAGCCACGGCCCCCCCGGTCGGCAGACGGCGACGCAACGCACAGCGCCCCCGCAATAGAGCTTCGCTTCGCCCCTCAACCTCACGGCACCGGCACAAACACGGCGCACACCGGCGACGGTACGTCGAGCGTTTGTCCGGTCGGAGTCAGACGCCCGCTCTGCGGATCAATCTTAAACCCCACGACGCTGTCGGATTGCTGATTCTCCGCGAGCAACCACGTGCCGGTCGGGTCAATGGCGAAATGGCGCGGAGTCTTGCCGCCGGTCGCTTGATGCTGGACGAGCGTCAACCGTCCTGATGCGGCATCGATGGTATACACAACGATGGTGTCATGGCCGCGATTGGAACCGTAGAGAAATTTGCCTCTGGGGTGCACGACCACTTCGGCGGTACTCGTACCCGATTGCACGGCTTCACCCGCGGGCAAAGTTGAAACCGTCTGCACCTCGCGCAAGCGGCCACTCGCCGCCTCATAAGCGAACACCACCATCGTGCAGAGCAGTTCGTTGAGCACATAAACGAAGTGACCACGCGGATGAAACGCGAGGTGCCGCGGACCCGAACCCGGTGGCAACGCCACTGACCCGGACACTTCCGGCACCAGCGTACTTTTCGCGGCATCGAGCCGATAAAGCATCACCCGATCAATCCCGAGATCGGGTACGAGCGCGTAACGGTTATCCGGCGCGACGTTGATCGCATGCGCATGCGGACGCTGTTGCCGGGTCGGATGCACGCTTGATCCCACGTGCTGCCGAAGCGTAACCGCAGGACCGATACGGCCATCCGCGCCGAGGGGTAGCGAAGCCACGCTTCCACCCGAGTAGTTCGCCACTAGGAGCGTCCGACCGGTGCGATCGACTTCAAGATGACACGGTCCCGCGCCACCCGCGCTCTGTTCGTTCAGGAACGTCAGGCCACCGGTACGCGGATCAACTGCATACGCCTTCACGCCCCGACCCGGAGTCTTGATGGGGTCACTGCCTTCATCGATCGCGTATAGAAACTGGCCCGACGGATGGAGGGCCAGAAAGGACGGATCCGACGTCGTCGCCGCGAGCTCCGCCGGCGAAAGGCGACCCGTCTCGACATTGAGCCGCGCGCGGTAGATTCCCTCGCTCTTGCCCTTGGTGTAGGTGCCGAAATATACAAAGTACTCCTTCGGCGCCCCGCCTGTACTCTCCGCTGTGAAGCCCGTGGCCAGCACTCCACCGCCCAAGGCCAACAACCATGCGAGGCGCATCAAAGAATTCATGCGCAAGCCATGCGCGGCATTGAGACGAAGCTCAAGCCAGCACTGAGCGGGCCCGCTCGCCCCCCCCGATGATCCCCACGATTCGTTTCGCCCAGCGAGGCCGTACGCCCACCGCACCGCCTGGGTCTTCCCCCCAAATTTCCATGGAAAATTTGAGGAGCGCCCCGACGAAGGTGTGGCAATGGTCGCTCCGAACCCGGACGAAAAACCAGCTTCGACGCGCGTTTTTCACTGGAAGAAAGCGCACGAGTGAGGAGCAGCGGAACCCAAGCGAATCCAAAATTCAAATACGTCCAGCGCCGAACCTTGCTCTCGTTTCGGAGACTTAAAGATCTTGCCCTCTGCTCAGAGTTCGCAACACTTCCTCTGTTCACCAAATACAATCTATATTTGCGCGTCCCAGTTCTTCACTCGCGCGAATGGTTCAACCCCAACCACCCGGCACGATGCGGGACGGCCTCGATCTGACAATTTACCCGTAGTGTTTAAGTCGATCGTTTGCGGCCCGCCTCGTGGTTGGATCCACCCGCTCGTAACCATCCCTCCATTATGAAGAACTTCAATCCCGCGACCCTATGCGCAGCATGGCTTGCCTTGATCCTCGCCTTTATCGTCACGATCCCGCCGGCAACGGCGCAAACCACCGCTCCCGGCACGATCACCGGCAATGTTGGAAACGCCGCCACTGGTAATTTGCTGGAAGGTGCGCGGGTCGAAATTCCGCAACTCGGACGCAGTGTGCTGACAAGCAACACAGGCCGTTATGTCTTCTCCGGCATCCCCGCCGGCACACATGAGGTCGTCGCCAGCTATACGGGCCTCGATCCGATGCGGGATACTATTACCGTCAACGCCGGCCAGAGTGTGTCGCGCAATTTCGATTTAACCACGGGAATCTACAAACTGCAGGCCTTCAACGTCAGCGGCGTGCGCGAAGGCAGCGCGGCCGCCATTACGCTGCAACGCAACGCCCCGAACGTGACGAACATCGTGGCCCTCGATTCCTACGGGAACCTGCCGAATATGAACGCGAGCGAACTCGCCGTTCTGCTTCCCGGCGTCGCGGGCAACTTGAGCGATGAAGGCAACATTGTCGGTTTCACCATCCGCGGCATGGGACCAGGAATGAATACGATCACCGTCGATGGCGCGCTCATGGCCAGCCAGGGCGGCATGAACCGCCAGACGCGCATTCATACCATCACGGGCTCAATGTTCGATCAACTCGAGCTCACCAAAGGCCACACGCCGGACAAAGGGGCGGATTCGCTGGGCGGCACGGTCAATCTCAAGACCCGCTCCCCGCTCAGCATGCGCGAAAAGCGCCGCACCACCTACAACTTCTCCGCCCGGCTCGCACCCGCGTTCACCCAGCAGATCCCCATGCGGGAAGACCACCGGTTGCATCCGTTGCTCAATGTCGCCCATCAGGAAAAATTCAACGCGTTCGGCAGCACCGAACCCAACCTTGGCGTGGCGGTGAATCTCTTCTATAGTGAACAGGCCGTCGGATTTTTCAGCACCACCCGGGACTTTCAGAACACGCTGAATGAGCCGGCATACCTCTGGGACTACCGCACCCAGGATAATTATAACAACCGCAAGCAATCCAGTGTTAACGCCAAGTTCGACTATCAGCTGTCTCCTAACACCAAGGTCACCCTCAATCTGATCTACAACGACGCGTTCGAGCGGTTCCGGCTGCGCTACTCGTTCCGGGCATTTACCCAGAATACCAACGCGGTGCCCAATGCCACCACCAGCGGCGTGATTCCTGGGTTCAGTGACCGGATTACCCAAGTCCGCCCGGTCAACGCCTCGACGATCGATATCACCTCTCAGATGTCGAATTTCTTCCACCGCCAGCGCCACGTCGATCTGGGTGCCGAGCACACCTTCGGGGCGTTCGATATCGATTATAACGCCGTCTACAGCCGCGACCATATCAACGGGGGCGGTGGCGATGGCGGTGTGCTGGTAAACCGTGTCAACCGCGTGGGCTGGATCCTCGACCGCACCGCCTCCGACCTGTATCCGACCTTCACCCAAACCGCCGGCCCTGATATCAGCGATCCGGCCAGCTACTCTCCGAACAGTCTCACTTTTGCGGATACGTTCACCAAGCACGAGATCCGCGAAATCCGCGGCAATGTCCGGTATAAACTGCCCGTGGAAATGCCACTCTCGCTCAAGACCGGTTTTCGCATTCGCGAAGAGACCGCGGGCGGCACCAGAGATAACCACCGGTACAACTTCACCGGCACCAACTCAGGGCAGCTCCCGACTGATCCCACGATCCAGACCTTCGGTAATTTGAAAACCGGGCTGGATATTCCAGCCTGGAATGCGAATGCGATCAGCCGCCGTCGCATGCCGATCGACCTGTCGCTTTGGAATGAGGATATTTATTACAATCTCAGCCAGGCCTACATCGGCACGAACGAAGTCGTGGAAACCGTGACCGCCGGCTATCTCATGGCCCAGGGCAGCATCGGCAGGACCGGCTTCCTGGCCGGAGTGCGCACGGAGCGCACCGAGGACGAAAGCTATGGCTGGGTCCGCAACCGCGTTGGCAGCACGGCCGCCGAACAGCGGGCCGATCCGGTGGGATCAGCGGAAAGTGACTACGCCAACACCCGGCGCAACCTCAGCGGCAGCTACACCAAGTCGTTCCCCAGCGTCCACCTGACCCACGACATCACGAGCAACCTCAAGGCCCGTCTCAGCTGGTCCACGAGCTTCGGTCGGCCACCGCTCGGCAACCTCACTCCCAGCGAGGGCGTCAACGAAAACAACGAGACCCTGACCATCAGCAATCCCAGCCTGCTGCCGCAGACCGCCGAAAACTGGGACGCCTCCCTCGACTACTATTTCGAGCCCGTGGGCAACCTCTCCGTTGGATGGTTCCACAAGACGATCGAGGATTACTTCGTCAACAATATTGAAGCCGGCATCATCGGTCCTGGACAGAACAACGGCTACAACGGTGATTACTCCGGCTTCACGATCCTGACGCGCGGCAATCTCGGCACCGCCACCGTGCAGGGCTGGGAATTGAGCTATCAACAGCAGTTCACGTTCCTCCCGGGCCTGCTGAGCGGGCTCGGCCTCTCCGCCAATACGACGATTCTGGAAACACGCGGCGACTTCGGGGGCTCGGAGATCCGGCGCACGGGAGAGGTTCCCGGCTTCATCCCCCGCACCAGCAATATCAATCTCACGTGGCGCTACCGGGGTTTCGGCGCACGGATCGTCGCCAATCGGACGGGCGAGTACATTCGCTCGTTCGATACCGGCAGCCCCGCCCGCAATCTGTACACTCGCGAGCGCACCATCGTGAATGCGGGCATCGCATACCAGTGGAAGCCGAGGCTCAGTTTTTCCATCGACGTGAACAATCTCTTCAACGAGCCCCAAGTCTGGTATCGCGGCCTGGCCGATCGGATGTCCGAAACCCGGATCGCCGGCATCACCCTCACGTTTGGAGTCAGCGGACGATTCTGAACGGGTCTCCGGGCGAGTTGAAGCACGTTGCTTGGCAACATGCTTCCGCAGTTGCGAGCTCGGGACGTAAACCAGACCGCGGGCCTTCGCCCGCGGTTTTTTGCGTCGCGGGCCAGGCACACGCTCGACGCTATTTCCGGGATTGGGTGTTGGTCAAGTGGCTGGGGGGAACCCGAGCCATGTCGAGGGTCGGCACGACGGCTCGAGTTCTGCCTTGCGCGGGAGCCCGATGTGATCTCGGAAATTTCGCCCCATGTCGTAGAAAAACTTTGCCGTCCCTTCCGCTTTTCCGGCAACGTCCGAGGCTCACCTTGGAACTCTACTTTTCGCGCGGACCGATCGTTCACCGCCCGAACACCTGAACGCTATCCGCATCGTGAACGACGATGCTCCTCGGCTCTGACTGCCTCGTCCCGAATTTTGGAAGATCAACGCCGACCTGCGTCGTACGTCGGTGTCCAGATCAAATCCCAAACCTAGACACTACCCAAACTATGATCCCCCTCCCATCCCTCCGATTCGCGTGGCTCGCGTGCGCGTTCGCCATCTTCGCCGCGGGCTCCACCGCTGCCGCCCAAACCGCCGGAAGCGGCACCATCACCGGCAACGTCGGCAACGCCGGCACCGGCAATCTGCTCGAAGGGGCTCGCATTGAGATCCCGCAGCTCGGACTCAGTGCGCTGACGAGTAACACCGGACGCTATGTATTGTCCGGGGTGCCGGCTGGCGCCCACGAAGTCGTCGCCACCTACATCGGTCTTGATGCCGTCCGAGACACCGTGACCGTCAGCGCGGGCCAGAGCATCACGCGCAACTTCGATCTCACGACCGGAATTTACCAGTTGCAGGCGTTCACCGTCAGTGGTGAGCGGGAAGGCAACGCCGCCGCGATCACGGCCCAACGCAATGCACCCAACGTAAAGAACGTCGTGGCGATCGATGCCTATGGTAATTTGCCCAATATGAATGCCAGTGAACTCGCCGTGCTTCTGCCCGGAGTTGCAGGCAATCTCAGCGATGAGGGCAACGTCGTGGGCTTCACCATCCGCGGCATGGGCCCCGGAATGAACACCATCACGGTGGACGGCGCGCTCATGGCCAGCCAGGGCGGCATGGGCCGGCAAACGCGGATTCACACGATCACGGGCTCCATGTTCGACTCGCTCGAACTCACCAAGGGCCACACACCCGACAAGGAAGCCGGCTCGCTCGGCGGCACAGTTAATCTCAAGAGCCGCTCGTCCCTCAGCATGAAGGAAAAGCGCCGGATCACCTATAACTTTTCCGCGCGTCTCGCGCCGTCGTTCACGCAACAAACTCCCATGCGCGAAGATCATCGCGTCCACCCGCTGCTCAATGTGGCGTACCAGGAGAAGTTCGCCGTCCTCGGAAGCTCGGAATCCAATCTGGGCGTCTCGCTCAATCTTTTCTATAGCGAGCAAGCCGTGGGCTTCTTCAGCACGACCCGCGACTTCCAGAATACCACGAACCAGCCCGCGTACGTCTGGGATTATCGCACGCAGGACAATTACAACAACCGCAAGCAGTCGAGCATCAATGCCAAGTTCGACTACCGGCTCTCCCCCAATACCAAGTTTTCTCTGAATTTAATCTATAATGACGCGATGGAGCGCTTCCGGCTTCGTTACCTGTTTCGCGCGTTCACGCAGAACCAAAACGCTGTTCCTAACGCCACGACGAGCGGTATTATCCCCGGCTTCACCGATCGCATCACGCAGGTGCGGCCCGTCGCCGCCTCCACGATCGACATCACCTCTCAGATGTCGAATTTCTTCCACCGGCAACGCCACATCGATGTGGGCGCCGAGCACACGTTTGGTCCGCTCGATCTCGATTACAATGCCGTGATGAGCCTGGATGGCATCAATGGCGGCGGCGGTGACGGTGGCGTCCTCGTCAATCGCGTCACCAATGTTGGCTGGATCCTCGACCGCACCCAGTCCGATCTTTACCCTCGCTTCGCCCAAACCGCGGGTCCCGATATCAGCAACCCGGCCAGCTATCGGCCCAATAGTCTCAACTTCGCAGATACGCACAACGATCACGAGATCCGTGAAATTCGTGGCAATGCCCGTTATCGCCTACCGGTCCCGCAGCCGGTGTTCGTGAAGACCGGATTCCGCCTGCGCGAGGAGTATGCCGGCGATCGGAACAAGTCGACCCGCTACATTTTCACCGGCACCAACTCCGGCCAGCTTCCGACCGATCCAACCATCGAGACCTTTGGAGACAACCGCACCGGGCTCAACATTCCCGCCTGGAATGCCAATGCCATCAGCCGCGGGCGCACTCCCATCGATATGTCGCTCTGGCGCGAGGATGTCTATTTCCGTGAAATGGTCCAATACACCGGAACCCGCGGTATCACCGAAACGGTTACAGCCGGATACCTCATGGCGCAAGGCACCTTCGGCAAGACCGGCGTGCTCGGTGGTGTCCGCACCGAACGCACCGAAGACGAAAGCTGGGGTTGGGTGCGCAACCGGGTGGGCAGCACCCCCGCCCAACAAGCCGCCGATCCCATCGGCTCCGCGGAACGCGACTACGCCGGCACCCAACGCAGGCTGAAGGGCAGCTACACCAAGTCGTTTCCGAGCATTCATCTCACCCATGATGTCACCAAAAACCTGAAGGCCCGCCTTAGCTGGTCGAACAGCTTCGGCCGGCCCCCGCTCGGCAACTTGACGCCCAACGAAACCATCAACGAGACCGCTCAGACGCTCACCATCAACAATCCCAGCCTCCGCCCGCAAATCGCGGAAAGCTGGGACACCTCGCTCGAGTATTATTTCGAGCCCGTCGGCAGTCTCTCGGTCAGCTGGTTTCACAAGACCATCGAAGATTACTTCGTGACCGGCGTGGAATCAGGCATCGTCGGCCCGAACTTGGACAACGGCTTCAACGGCGAATTCTCCGGTTTCACGATCCTCACCCGCGCGAACCTCGGCACCGCCACGGTTCAAGGCTGGGAGTTCAGCTATCAACAACAGTTCACCTTCCTGCCGGGTTTGCTCCAGGGACTCGGTCTCTCCGCCAATATGACCGTACTCGAAACCCGCGGTGATTTCGGCGGCACCGCGGTCCGTCGCACCGGCGAGGTCCCAGGTTTCATTCCACGCACCGGCAATGTCATCCTCTCCTGGCGGCATCGCGGATTTGGCGCCCGCTTGGTCGCCAATCGCACCGGGCAGTACATCAACGCATTCACGGCGAACGCCACAGGGCGCAATCAATACATTCGTGCCCGGACCATCGTGAACGCCGGGATCGCCTACCAGTGGCGCCCCGACGTCAGCTTCTCGATCGACGTGGCCAACGTGTTCAATGAAGCGCAGATCTTCTATCGCGGCATCCCCGACCAGATGTCGGAATATCGGATCCCCGGTACGACGATCACGTTTGGCGTCAGCGGACGCTTCTGATCAGTCCTTAGAACAAACACCGCACTCCACCTCAGGGACGCCTCCCCGGCGTCCGCTCGGGCGTAAGCCCGGCTGAGGTGCAGCGCGTTGTCCGTGTCCATCAGTCGCTTTGAGGCCTGCCTGTCCGCCCTCGACTCGCGCGACGGAGCCGCTTGGCGGACGAATCCGCCGCCGGGAAAGGCCAGCCCTTGCTTTCTCTTCTCCCGCCCACCGCCCGGACTGCTCCCGGACTGCTCCGCATACTGTCACTCAATACGTGACACTCCGGCGAAATTCGCAGCGTGATGCCGGACCTGGTTTGTCACGTATTAACTTAGAAAACGCAGTTGAAGCCACAGATTTCACGGATGAACACAAATTACCAAGGCATTATAAATTACAGTTCCTTCACCTTGCGGGTGAATTGCGGCTAGGTGCCTCTCCTTAGTGAATCCTCTGGATCCGTGCTCATCTGTGTAATCTGTGGCTAAAATAAACTGCTGAATTTAGGATTAAGTGACATTGTGGGAGTGAAGCCCGCGGGGGTTTTCCGCGTGGGTGTTGAATCAGTGCGGGGTGAATCAACTCCGGGGGGATCTACACTCGTTTGAATCGGCGGGGACGCATGGCGGGCGAATAGTCCGCGCAAGCCTTTCCTGGGTGCGGCCACGTTCTCCTGCCGACAGCCATCGCCGCTCGCGTAACATGCGGATGACGTGCGCACGATGCCGGATCGTTTCACAAACGCTGTTTCGGACGTGCGATTCCAGGGAGGGTGAATATTAATTGATCCGAAGGCGTCCTATTCCCCGGCGCCCCCCACCTCGGATTTCTCAAAAGTGGTGCCCCCCGTCTACCATGAAAACTCTCCGCCTTTCGCTCCTCGCTGTGATCGTCGCCGGAACGTTTCTCGTGGCGCAGCCGCCTCTCCCCGACAACCGCTCACCTTCCCCGGCCATGACCGGCGCCCCTACGCTTTCGGCCGAACGACTGGAACAACTCCTCGGTCCCATCGCACTTTATCCCGATGCGTTGATCGCGTTGATCCTTCCCGCCTCGACCGTGCCGACCGATATCGTTCTCGCGGCCCGGCAGCTGCGGGATAATCCGAATGATCGTTCCCAGATCGAACACCGCGGTTGGGACGAGAGCGTGAAATCGCTCACGCATTATCCGGAAGTCCTCCAATGGCTGGACGAGAATCTGTCTTGGACCCAGCAGGTTGGCCAAGCCTTCCTCCTCCAACCTGCGGAGGTCATGCAAACTATCCAGCGGCTCCGCGCGACCGCCCGCGCCGCCGGCACCCTGGCCGATACGCCTCAGCAACGAATCATCACGGAGACTAACGTGATTCGCATCGTCCCGGCGCAACCCGATATCATCTACGTACCGCATTACGAGCCCGAGATCGTGTACGTCCCGCAGCTCATTCACTATCCGCGTCCGGTGATATCATTCGGAGTCGGAGCCGGCGCCGGCTCCTGGCTGGCCTATGATTTCGACTGGCATCGCAACACGCTCTGGTGCGCCAACCGGCATCGTCCGTGGGGTCGTCATGACTGGCGGCGGCCGATCGTGCCCATTGCCCCCATGTTCACGCACGTGCCTCCGCCCGGCGTCCGGCCTTGGCGCCCTTCCGCTCCCCTGCCGGCGCGCCCGTTCGGTTTCCCCCATCAACCCGCGGTTGGAGCCGTCGTGCGCCCGACGCCTTTCGGCTTTGCCCGCTCCTCCACCGTGCGGTCATCCCAACCGAATCCCGGGACCGTGATTCATCATCGCATGCCCGCGTCGAACGGCCGCCATCCTCCGGCACCGTCCCTCGCTCCCACGTATTTCCACCGTGTGCCTTCCGAGCGATCTGCGATCCACTCCCGAGGGGTGACGCCCGCGCCTTCGCCCGCGGCCCGCGCATATTCTCAAATTACGCCGACGGTTCCATTTCCGTCCATGTCACCCCGACCGGCCCACCCTCCGCGCGTCGCCAACCCGTCCGGAACCCAACTCAGCCGTCCGCCCGGCGTAACCAATCATGGGATACGCCGCGGCAGTAGTAACCATGAGCAATCGAGGGACGCGTTTGACCGCTCCTCCTCTTCCGCCTCATCCGCTCCGGTCATGGGTCCGATGCCCTCGGCTCGTACCCTGGCCCCCAATCGTACGCTCAGCCAGCCGTCTGCTCCCGGTAGTGCGCCTTCCCGCAATTTCCCCCGCATGACGCCACCCGCGGCCGCGCCGGCTTCACCGGTTCCACCGGCGACGCACCCCGCTTCGCCACCCATCCGCGAACTTAATCAACCCGGCACCCGCGGGCGGTCGGGGAACGAGGCTCGACTCAACTCGGGAGCTGCTTCGAGTCAGGGCTCCAGCGGACGCCACGGGCACCGGCCCTCGAATCCCTAACCCCGGCTCCCCCTGGCCGGTCGCAGGCCTCGTCCCTAAAACCTGAATACGCTCTGCGCGTGCTCCGGCCGGCTGAGCGCCGCGACAAGGAATTCAGGAGCATACCGGGGATTGAGCTGACACCGAATTAGCTCGCTCGCAAAGTTCAGGGGCTCGGCCGAGCCAGCGAATGCCGCCCAATTGCCTTGGATCGCTTGAATCTGCAAATCGCGCAGATAGTCGAGCCCGGCCCAAACGCCGGCGCCTTCCGCACTGGAAACGAGGTCACGAATTCGCAGAATCGCATTCTCTTCGTTCTCCCGAGCTTCCGCCCACGCGGGGAATTCTTTCGCGGCGGCCTCGAAGCCCGACTGCACCTCTTCGCGACGGGTGACGAGCGCCTCCGGCGACAACTCCATCAACGTGCAAAACGAGGCAGGTTCGTCAAAGTGAAGGTCGCGCCATGGCTTCTGCATGGCCTTCGAAACCTCTGAGATAATCGACTCCTCTTGATACGGTTTGATCAGGTAGTTCTGGACCTTCAACGCGAGCGCTTTGCGCACCATGCGGGAGTCCCGTTCGGTCGTGTAGGCGACCACGGGAAGAATTTTCCAAAACCAGTCGTCGCGCAGCTTGCGGAGGAAGTTGATTCCGCCGCTGCCGGATACATTGAGCTCGAGAAATACGAGGTCAAAGAGCACACCTTCGCGCAAAATCCGCCAGGCATCGTCAGCGTTGGTCGCGACAAATGCCGCGTGCTGTCCGCGAGTCAGGATTTCCTGCATCGCACACCCGGCGACGTCGTTATCGTCGAGAAGAAGGATGTTGGCCATGGATGGATTTGGAAGCGGAGTAAACGCGGTGGCGGGCGCCGCCGTGAATTCCTGGGGACGAACAAAACATTTCGGCGTATATCGACCCGTTTGCATCTGAACTGGAGTGCGACACAGACATTCCTGTCTGTTCCCCCGCAAAACGCTCGTTCGCCGGAACACCGGTTTCACGAGCCAAGCCACCGGTCACAGGCCATGGAGACGAAGCGTGGACCAAGTTGTGACGTAAGCCCTTCAACACCGCGAGTTGACTCTTCCCGCGAGCACTGCGCCCTTTGAACCAATGTCGAGTTCGTTGCCGTCATCGCCTTCTCCCGCACCCCTCGCTCCTTTTCGCGCGGTCAACGGCGCCTTCCCCGATCCCGACGCCATCCTCGAGCGTTTTTTGAGTGCGATCACCGCGCGCGGTCTCGAACTCTACCCCGAGCAGGAGGAAGCCATTCTCGAGCTCCTCGCCGGGCGTAATGTCGTTCTCAATACGCCCACGGGTTCCGGCAAATCGCTTGTTGCGGCCGCGTTTCACTTCAAGGCCATCTGCTCCGGCGAACGTTCCGTCTACACGTGCCCGATCAAGGCGTTGGTCAACGAAAAGTTTCTTTCCCTCTGCCGCGACTTCGGCCCGGAAAACGTCGGCATGATGACCGGCGATGCATCGGTCAATCCACGAGCCCCCATTCTCTGCTGCACGGCCGAAATTCTTGCCAACATCGCCCTCCACCGCGGTGACACCAGCGATGTTCGCGTCGTGATCATGGACGAGTTCCATTACTACTCCGATGCGGAACGCGGCTACGCCTGGCAGGTGCCGCTGCTCACGATGCCCCAGTCACGCTTTCTCCTGATGTCGGCGACCCTCGGCGCCACCGAATTCTTCGAGCAGCAAATGACCCGGCTCACGGGCGTCCCAAGCGTCACCGTGCGCAGCGACCGCCGGCCCGTGCCGTTGGAATTTGAATACTCGGACGTCTCGCTGACCGACCGGATCGCGGACCTGCTCGCCGTCAAACGCGCCCCGATTTACCTCGTTTACTTCACCCAGCGTTCGGCCAGCGAAGCCGCGCAGAGTCTGATGAGTTTGAACGTGTGCTCAAAGGAGGAAAAGGCCGCCCTCCAAACCGCGCTTGAAAATGTCCGCTTCAACAGCCCCTACGGAAAGGAAATGCGGCGCTGGCTGCGTCACGGCATCGGGGTCCACCACGCCGGCCTGCTTCCCAAGTACCGCATCCTCGTCGAGCAACTCGCGCAGAAGGGCTTGCTCAAACTGATCTGCGGCACCGATACGCTGGGCGTCGGAATCAACGTGCCGATCCGCACCGTGATCTTCACCCAGCTCTGGAAGTACGACGGCAAGAAAGCCGCCATCCTGACCGTGCGCGATTTCCGGCAGATCTCGGGACGCGCCGGACGCAAGGGGTATGACGATAAAGGATACGTCATCATCCAGGCGCCCGAACATGTGATCGAGAACAAGCGGGCCGACGAAAAGGCCGCGGCCAATCCCGGCAAAAAGAAAAACGCCCCCAAAGCGCGCGCCCCGGAAGGCGCTGTCAGTTGGGACGCGAAGACCTTCGAACGGCTGCGCACCGCGCCTCCCGAGGAACTCCTCTCCCGCTTCGAGGTGTCGCATGGCATGCTGTTGCTCGTGCTCGGTCGGGAGCATGATGGCTGCCGCGCGATGCAGCGCCTCATCCGTGATTCGCATGAAACCGAACACCGCAAACGCGGCCTGCGCAAACGCGCCTGGCAGCTGTTTCGCGCCTTGGTCGATCGCAAGATCGTGGAGATCATCCCGCGCCCGCCCCTGCCCGCAGCGACCGCGGAAACGTCGCGTCACGAAAGCGCGGATACAGACGCCGGCCACGCCTCGCTCCGCGTCAATGTCGAGCTGCAGGATGACTTCTCGCTGCACCAGGCGTTGTCCCTCTATTTAATCGACACGCTCCCGCTGCTCGACCGCGAATCGCCCGAATACCCCTTCGACGTCCTCACGCTTTGCGAGGCGATCGTCGAAGATCCCGACGCGATTTTGCGCCGGCAGGTCGACAAACTGAAGACGGAAAAAATGCAGGAGATGCGCGCGGCCGGCGTGGAATACGACGAACGCATGGAGAAGCTCGACCAGATCGAGCATCCCAAACCGTTGCGCGAGTTTCTCTACGACACGTTCAATACATTTGCCCAGGCGCATCCGTGGATCGAGCAGGAGAATGTCCGGCCAAAATCGATCGCGCGCGAGATGTTCGAGCGTTACCAGTCGTTCGCCGATTATATTCGCGAGTATGGTTTGCAGCGCTCGGAAGGCCTGCTCCTCCGGCACCTTTCGCAAGTGTGGAAGGTACTCGCGCAAACCGTCCCGATGACCGCCAAGAACGAGGCCGTCATCGAAATGGAGGACTACTTCCGCGAACTGATTCGCGGCATCGATTCGAGTCTGCTCGAAGAGTGGGAGCGCCTGCGCGATCCGGACTTTGTTGCGGCCGTGGGTGACGGCGCCGACAAGCCGGCGCGGCCGGCAACGTTCGACATCACCCGGGATGGTCCAGCGTTTCGGCGTCTCGTGCGGACCACCATCTTTGGTTTTCTGCAGGACGTCGCGGCGCGCGAATGGGAGAGCGCCGCGGTGCGACTGGCGACCGGCGAAGCCGGCGCCGGTCTTCCGGAGAACGCCCCCGCCTCACCGGAAGCCAAGCGCATCGAAGCGGCCTTCACACCTTACTTCGAGATCCACGGCCGCTTCCGCCTCGACCCGGAAGGGCGGTCCGCAAAACACACGCATTGGGATGACGACCAAACTGCAGGCGGAGCCGGGTGGCGTGTCGCCCAAGTCCTGATCGACTCCACCGAGACGAACGACTGGGAGACGACCTTCACGGTCTCGCTCCCCGAATCACGCGTCGCCAATCGGGCGGTGATGCACTTTGCCGGCGCCGCGCCCATCGGGATGTAGCCCGGTCCCGGCGGGAAAATCCAAGCCTGCCCGCACCAGTCGGGCCGACACCCAACCACGGAAAGAGACGTTCCACCGTGGCTGACGCTGTTCACCCCGATCGATCGGCTCGAATTCGAGTGTCAGACATCCTGATTCGCGAGGGATCTCAGCAGCACGATCTTCAACGGCACGATTACAAGTGCAACGCGCAGTGCCAATGGCGCTGTGCTAATCCGGGCCGTCGGACCAGGCCTTGCTCCTTTTGGGGTGACCAATCCACTGAACAATCCTTCGATTATGCTTTGGCGCGGAGCGCAGCAAATCGGGGGTAACGACGACTACGCTTCCGGCTCGGCGGTCGACGCCACGCTTCCCGCCACGTTCAATCGCGTCGGTGCATTTACCCTGCCGGCCAATAGTCGGGATGCCGCGTTGGTCACTACACTCGAACCCGGAGCCTACACCGCGCAAATCCGCGGCGGCACCGCCACGGAGACCGGAGAGGTTTTGCTCGAGGTCTACTTCCTGGATTAATTCGAACGTAAGGCTCAACTCGAGAGCGGTTTCCCGCGGGCTCCGTCTGCGACCCCGGGAAACCGCTCTTTTCGTTTGCACGAGACGTGACACCTGCCTGCCCCGGCCCTGGGATGAGCGGGAACCGGTTGCGACCGCGGCCGCCCTCGGCGTCCTCGGCTCTCGTACACCCCTTGTTCGCTGCAGCTCACTGATACCCGGACGATCCATCTCCTCCGATAATTCCGCGGCAATTCCGGTAAGATGTTGCGAATCGATACTCGCAGAACTAAGAAAAAGGTGGGGAGACACGGTTCACGCTCCCCACCTCACGCGAAGTATGAAAAAGACCAGCGAAACCATTCTTATCGCAGACGACGATCCCAATGACTTGATGTTCATTCAGGGAGCTTTCCGGGCGGTGGACGCCACGTCGCAGATTCGAACGGTGGACGGCGGGGTTGAGGCCATTGCCTATCTTAAAGGCGAAGGAAAATATTCGGACCGCAGCGTCTTTGCGTATCCCGATTTTCTTATCACCGATCTGAAGATGCCTTAAGTCGATGGATTCGGGGTCCTCGAATTTTTAAAGCGAAATTTGAACGCGCCGCTAATACTGACGGCTATGCTGTCGGGTTCGGCGGATGACGATGATATCCGAAAAGCCCACTCGCTGGGCGCGAGTGCGTATCACCTAAAACCAAGTTCCCCCATCGCGCTTCGTATCCTGGTGAAGGCGCTCCATGACCATTGGATGTTGTGTGAGTTTCCCGAGTCGAGTCGCCCGGAGACCGCTCAGGATTCAGCTGACAGTCTCCGCAAGCTGGGCGCGAGATTCATCAACCTGGGCGCGGAAAACGCCGCCAAGCCGTCGGCTCCTTAACCGGATGCCGTCCACTCACAACGGGCCACCAGCGCCCGGTAAATCCATGGCCATTCCATCGTGGGACAACCAGACGATTGCTGAGCGCCTGATTGCCGAGGAGATTCGGGTGGGCAATGGCGCCACCGTAAAAACACCTCCTGCTTTTAGGGTCTGCGAAAAATTACGCCGCTCCTTGTCCACCTTGGTCGGGGCCGCCGGGTTTCATTCTGTCATGGCGCGTGCCCTGACCATCGCCACGTCAGAGGTACCCGGGCTGAGTGAAGTGCGGGTCAAACCTGACGGATCGTTGGAAATTCCGGCCGAAATCATGGATCAACGGGAAAGCGTGCAGGGCGGCACCGCCCTCGTCGTCCGCTTACTCGGCTTGTTGGCGACCTTTATCGGCGAAGCGCTCACGCTGCGTCTGGTGCAGAATATCTGGCCAAAATTAGCGTTCAAGAATTCACCACCGGGAATCGAGAAGTCATGAAGAAAAAGTCCAAAACTCCGACACCGCGTAATGCCAGTCTAGATACGCCTGGCAACGAAAAGGTCACGATCCGCCAGTTGCCCTCCGGCGTGCGGGGCCTTGATGAAATTCTGGGAGGTGGGCTGCCCGAGTTCTCGTTCAATATCATCGCGGGTGCCCCGGGCTGCGGCAAGACCACGTTGGCGCACCAGTTTGTGTTTGCCAATGCCACTCTCAAGCGTCCGGCCCTGTATTTCACCGTGCTGGGAGAACCGGCGATCAAGATGCTGCGCTACCAG
>Ga0163144_10010850_pt1 | contig 19358 bp, 15 predicted proteins | sample OliLak19BULKMAT1_FD_123175 | JGI IMG/M metagenome (GOLD analysis project Ga0163144, IMG submission 123175) | Freshwater microbial mat bacterial communities from Lake Vanda, McMurdo Dry Valleys, Antarctica - Oligotrophic Lake LV.19.BULKMAT1 | ecosystem: Environmental > Aquatic > Freshwater >... | reverse complement strand
TGCACGATCCAGATCCCCGGCCAACGGGACACCTTCCGGATCATCGCGGGCAGCGAGATCCGCGACCTCGAGCCGCTGCTCGCCGACGCCGGTGATGTCATCGACGCCACCATCGAGGTCGAGTACACCGGGACACTCAGCGGTGCGGAACGGATCGCGAACGGCGGGGCCGACGGGTCGTTCGAGGCCGCGTGGTTCTCCTCCAACCGATACCTCAGCCTGCTGCCGGAATCCTCGTCGCGGATCGGCGCGAGCGAGCGGATCATGGCATCTCCCGTCATCCTGGGTGTTCGGGAATCCACGGCCGCAGAACTCGGCTGGGACCGCACGCCGCCGTCATGGGCCGATATCGCCTCCGCTGCGGAGGCGGGTGACTTCACCTTCGCCATGACCAACCCGGCGGCCTCCAATACCGGGTTCTCGGCGCTGATCGGGGTGGCGACCGCACTATCGGGCACCGGGTCGGCGCTGACGTCGGCCGACATCTCCTCGGTCGCGCCAGAATTGGCCGGCTTCTTCTCCGGCCAGACGTTGACCGCGGGTTCGTCGGGTTTCCTCAAGGACGCCTTCATCGAGCGGCAGGGCCAGGCCGACCGCGAGATCGACGGCCTGGTCAATTACGAGTCTGTGCTCATCGACATCAACGAGAACAACGAGACGCCGGAGCCGCTGACCCTGGTGTACCCCACCGACGGCGTAGTCACCGCCGACTACCCGTTGACATTCCTGACCAGCGCGGACGATCAGGCACGAGAGCGCTTCGACACCCTCGTCGACTGGTTGCTGCAGCCCGAGCAGCAACAGCGGATCCTCGATGACACCCGGCGCCGGCCGTTGACCGCCGGGGTGACGGTGGACGACGCCTTCACCGATCAGGTGCTGGTCGACCTGCCCTTCCCCAGCCAACTCCAGGTCGCCAACGACCTCATCAACGCCTACCTGAACGAGATCCGGCGGCCACCGCAGACGATTTTCGTCCTCGACACCTCGGGCTCCATGGAGGGCGATCGCATTGAGTCCCTGAAGCAATCATTGCGGGACCTGGCGGGGGCGGATACGTCGACCCAGGGCACCTTCGCGCAGTTCCGGAACCGGGAGCGGGTGACGCTCATCCCATTCAGCACCGAGCCGCAGCCGCCTGAGGTGTTCGAGGTGCCCGCCAGCGGCGGCGACGATGTCCGGGCAGAGATATCCGCCCGGGCGGATCAATTGACGGCATTCGGTGACACCGCCATCTACGACAGTCTGATCGAGGCGTACTCGCTGGCGGGCGAGCAGATCGCCGACAACCCGGATACGTTCACCTCGATCGTGCTGATGACCGACGGTGAGAACACCTTCGGACAGGAGTACGCCGATTTCGAGGCGGCCCACGCGACCTTTCCCGACGAGGTCAGGGGCGTGCCGACGTTCGCCATCCTGTTCGGCGACTCCGACGTGCCTCAGATGCAGCAGGTGGCGGACCTGACCGGCGGCGAGGTGTTCGACGCCCGCGACGGCAACCTCAGCGGTGCCTTCCAGGAGATCCGTGGCTACCAGTGACGGCGGCGGCGGCGGCCCGCTGCTGCGGTATCTCGGGTCGCGCGCCAACATCATCGGATCCGTTGGCGGGTTGGCAGCGCTGGGTGCCCACATCGGGCTGGTGACCGCTGGCACCGGCGGACTGGGTGCGTTCTGGCCGGTGGCCGTCGCGGGGATCTACGGCCTCGGAGCGGTGCTGGCGCCCCGGTCGAAGGTCGACCTGCACGTCGGCAGCGGTGAGGTCGCGGTCGAGCAGCTGGGCAAGGACCTCGATGCGCTGCGCCGCAAGGTGGAGCGGTACGGCGGAAAGCTGCCCGGCGACGTCACTGCGGCCACCCGCGGCATCCTCGACACGCTGTCGATCATCATCAAGCGGGGCCAGACGCTGGCCGGTAACGCCGAGGGGCTCTTCGTGGTCAGCCGGACCATCCGCGATTACCTGCCGACGAGCCTGGAGTCCTACCTCAACCTGCCACGAACCTATGCCATGCAGCGCCGGGTGGACGGCCGCCGGACCGCTCACGAAGAGCTGTTGGCCCAACTGGGCCTGCTGCAGGCCGAGCTGACCAAGATCGCCGACGGGGTGTTCGAGAACGACGCGAAATCGCTGGCCGATCAGGGTCGGTTCCTGGAAGAGCGGTTCCGCAAGTCTGAGCTCGACCTCAATTGAGCGGGGCCTCAATTGAGCGGACCGGACATGACGCGGCGGACCACTCGCAGGAGTGATCCGCCGCTGCTTGTTCGCTTCAGCTGATGCCCGGGATTGTGGGTAGGCCGCCGCCGCCGGTGAACTTGCTGATCAGGTCGCTTGGGGAGAGGCCGAACTTCTCCAGCAGGCTCGCGTGCTGGTCGGTGTCGACCTGCTCTGGCAGCTCGCGTTGTGCCTGCTCGGCCGTGCTGTCGTCCCCGCGGGACAGGATCATGTCGATAATCTGGGTCTTGTCGATCTGCATTACTGCACACTCAGTCACCCCCACGGGGTCCGCGACCGGGTGCGTGGCGCCCCGCGGTCCGGGTCACCAGGACCGAAAGTCCCGCGACCGGTTCGCCCTCGACCTCTGACCCTTCTTCAGCGGGTCGTCAACGGCAGGAAGACCTGGAAGCGCGTGTCGCCCGGCGTGGTCGTCAGCCGCAGGTCACCACCGTGACGGTCGATGGCGATCCGGCGAGAGATGTCAAGGCCCAGGCCGGTGCCCTGCCCGACGGCCTTGGTGGTGAAGAACGGCTCAAAGATCTGCCGTCTGATCGACTCGGGAACCCCTGGTCCGGTGTCGCCGATCTCGACCACCACGCACTCACCCTGGGCGAATGTGCGCACGGTCAGCGTGCCCGACCCGGCCATGGCGTCGACCGCGTTGTCGATGATGTTGGTCCACACCTGATTGAGCTCGGCCGGGTAGGCGGGGATCCTCGGCAGCGAGCGGTCGAAGTCGCGCATCACCAGGACCCCGTCGCCGATCAGTCGCGCGAGCATGACCAGCGTCGACTCCAGACCTTCGTGGACATCGATGTCCTGGAACGGTGCCCGGTCCAGCTGCGAGTACTGCTTGGACGCCGCGACCAGGGTCGAGATCCGACTGGTGGCGTCGTCGATCTCGTTCATCAGCATCTCGGTCTCCAGTGCGTAGCCGAGCCACCGGACACCGCCGGCGAGGTGGGCGGGCGCGACCCCGGCCGCCACCCGTTCCAGGAACACCCTTGACACTCCGGCGGAGACCAGGATCGGCGCGAGGTCCCAGCCGTCGCGCACACCGTGATCCTCCAGCCACTCCCCGAGGGCGTCCTCGGCGTCGGAGGCGGCCATGGGCGACAGTGGTTCGGTCTTGCCCACATGGTCGACGGCCTCCTCCTGCAGCTCCGTCAAGGCCCGAAAGGACTCCACGTCCAGCTTGCCACCGGCCAGGATCGCCAGCTTGTGACGCATCCCCGCCACCCGCTCCCGCAGCGTCGCGGTCGCCCGGACAGCTGCCGCCGCCGGGTTGTTCAGCTCGTGCGTCAGCCCTGCGGAGAGCTGGCCCAGCGCGATCAGCCGCTCACGCTGACCGACGATCTCGTTGCTGGCCCGGAGCCCGAAGAACAAGCCTTCGAGCAGGTGGACCGCCATCGGGAACCATTCCCGCACCGCCTCGGCGAACTCGGCGGCCGAGAACACCAGCAGCCTGGTCTCCACCACCGTCATCATGCTGTTCAGGTACTTCTGCTCGCTCTGCCCGGAGACGTATGCCGCAGTCGCCCCCGCGTAGGCGCCGCGGTGATCGGTCCGTACCAGCTCGAGGTCGCTCTCCCGCACCTGGCGGCGCAGCGAGACCTCCCCCTCCAGCAACAAGATGAACAGCTGCGCCGGGTCCCCCTCCGCATAGACCAATTCGCCGCCAGCCACAGTGACCACCCAGCCTCGACCGGCCAGCCATTCCAGCTGCTCGGCCGACAGCGAATCGAACAGGAAGAGCTCCTTCAGATCCGGCGCCGACAGCCGGACCAACTCCTCCGGCGGATCAGGCGCGAGCGGCCCGGTGATCGCGGTCATGCCTGCCCCAGGTACCGGTGCACCAGGGTGATGGCCAGGGCGCCCTCACCGACAGCGGCCGCGACCCGCTTGACCGAGGCGGCCCGGACGTCACCGGCCGCCAGCACACCGGGCACGCTGGACTCCAGCAGGTACGGCTCACGCTCCAGCGGCCACACCGACGGCGCCTGGCCCGCCACCATCAGGTCCGGCCCGGTGACGACGAAGCCTCCCTCGTCCCGGCGCACCTCGGCGGGCAGCCAGCCGGTGTCGGGCTTGGCGCCGATGAAGACGAAGACGTGACTGGCATCGACCGTCTCGCTGCGCTCGCCCTGGCCTCCCACCAGCCGCTCGCGCAACTCGACCTGCTCCAGCCGCTCCTGCCCGAAGCAGCGGACCACTTCGGTACGGGTGCGCACCTCGATGTTGCCGATCGCGCGGATCTGCTCGATCAGGTAATGCGACATCGTGGCGGCCAGGTCGCCGCGCCGCACCACGAGGCTGACCTGCTTGGCGTGTCGGGAGAGGAACACCGCCGCCTGACCCGCGGAGTTGGCGCCGCCGACGATGATGACGTGTTCGCCATCGGTCGAGGAGGCCTCGGTGCCGGCCGCGCCGTAGTAGACGCCGCGACCGTTGAGATTCTCCGCGCCCTCGGCCGGCAACCGGCGGTAGCTGACCCCGGTCGACAGCACCACGGACTGCGCGGCGACGGTGCGGCCGTCCGCCAGGCAGAGCACGCGCCGCGCGCCCTCCACCACCATCGACTGCACGTCGCACGCCGTCAGCAGTTCAGCACCGAACTTCTCGGCCTGCCGCCGGGCACGCTCGGTCAACTGCCCGCCGGAGACGCCGTCGGGGAACCCGAGATAGTTCTCGATTCGCGAGCTCTCGCCCGCCTGGCCGCCGACCGCTCGGCGTTCCAGCAGCACGACCCGCAGGCCCTCGCTGGCCGCGTACACCGCGGCGCCCAGCCCGGCGGGGCCGCCGCCGACGACCGCGACGTCGTAGAAGTCCTCCGACGCCAACGTTGCCAGGCCAACCTTCGGTGCCAGCTCGCCGATGCTCGGGGCCACCAGCACCTCACCGTCAGCGGTCAGGATCACGGGCAGTTCCTGCCCGTCGGCCTTGGCGGCGAGCAGCAGACGTTCCCCTTCGGGCTCGTCGGCGGCGTACCAGCGGTAGGAGACGCCGCTGCGGGCCAGGAAGTCGCGAGCCTCGTGCGAGGCCCGCGAGAACCGGTGCCCGATGATGCGCGTCTCGGAGGTGCGGGCGTCGCCGCTGGCCTGCCAGGCCTCGATCAGCGAGTCGACGACCGGGTACAGCTTCTCCTGCGGCGGTGACCACGGCTTCAGCAGGTAGTGGTCGACGTCCACGACGTTGATCGCCTTGATCGCGGCGTCAGTGTCGGCGTACGCCGTCAGTAGGGCCCGCCGTGCCCGTGGCACGAGGTCCATCGCCTGTTCGAGGAACTCGATGCCGTCCATCTCGGGCATCCGATAGTCCGCGAGGATCGCCGCCACCCGCTCACCACGGCGTACGACCTCCCGCAGGGCCTCCAGACCGGACTCCGGCGACTCCGCCCGTACGATCCGGAACCGTTCGCCGTAGCGCGCCCGCAGGTCACGGGCGATGGAGCGGGACACCGACGGGTCGTCGTCGACGGTCAGCAGCACCGGCCTCGTGGGCTCGGCCCTGGGCCGAACGGCTTCGACGCTCACCCCATGACCCCGTCGACGTAGCAGTAGCGCCAGTGCTCGCCGGGCTCGAACGACCGGACCACCGGATGGTTCTCCGCGCGAAAGTGGGCCGTGGCGTGCTTGTTGGGCGAGGAGTCGCAGCACCGGACGTGCCCGCAGGCAAGGCACAACCGCAGGTGCACCCACCGGCCGCCGATCGCCAGGCAGTCCTCGCAGCCCTCCTGGGTGTGCGGCGCAGGGTCGGTCACGGCTTCGGCGAGGTGGGCGCACTGGCTCATGGGGACTCCGGAAGGACGGCGATGGGGTTGGGGCCATCCTTTCAACCCCGGTCGCGACAAGCCACCCGTCGTTCGCCAGCGGCACAACCTCCGACCGCGAAACGTCGTCAGTTGGCGCAGCCGCAGCCGGCCAGCGCGGTGGCGATCGCATCGATCGCGTCCGTTGCCGCCGCGCTTCCGCCGACCGGCGGGGTGGCCATCACGGCGAACGCGACCGTCCGGCCGTCGAGGGTCGTGGTGTACCCGGCCAGGGTGGACACACCGGTCAGGGTGCCCGTCTTGGCGCGGACCACCCCGATCCCGTCCAGGGAGGAGCCGGTGTCGAAGCGACCGGACAGCGTCCCGGTCCACCCCGCGACCGGCAGCAGCATCGGTAGTCGCCGGGCATCTGGATCGTCGGCGGAACCCGCGTACCGCAGGACGGCGGTCAGCACCCGGGCAGGCACGATCGAGCCGCCGGACAGCCCACTGCCGTCCGCCAGTGTCACGCCGACCATGTCGATGCCCATACCGGCAAGCGCGTCGACGACGGCGCTGGCACCAGCGGCCACGGTGCCGTCGCCGCCGGCCTCCCGCGAGATCAGCCCGGCGACGGTGTCGAGCACGGTGTTGTCGCTCTGCGCCAGCCCGTACTCCAGGATCTGCGACAGCGGCGCCGAGTCGACCTGGGCCAAAGCCGTCCCGCCGCCCACCGCGGTGCGGCTGACACCGACCTGGCCGACACCGATCCCGGCCGCCCGTAGGCCGTCCGCGAAGGCGTTGGCCGCTTCGAGCGCCGGAGCCTGATCGCGCGGCAGGTTGGAGGCGATGAAGCCCGAGTCGATCAGCAGCGAACTGGGCGGCGAGTAGTACAGCGTGTCGCCCGAACCCCTGGCGAAGGCCTGCGGGCTGCCCAGCAGGGAGTCGTCGACGACGACGTCGACACCGGTCGTGCCGGGGGGCAGGGCAGCGGCGGTCGCGGCCGCGAGGTCGCCGAGGCCGGCCGCGAACCTCGCGTCGGTGCGCTGCGGGTCGGCCGAACCGGCCGCGAGCAGGGCGTCACCGCCGCCGGTCAGCACCACCCGCGACGCGACGCCGACTGGCGCGGGCAGCAGGGACGTCGAGGTCGGGAATGTTCGATCGGCGCCCAGGACGTTCAGCGCTGCCACGGCCGTGAGCACCTTGGAGGTCGACGCGGGGATGCGACCCGCGTCGGCGCCGTAGTTCAGCAGCTGCTCACCGGTGGTGACATCCAGCACCGACGCCGAGGCGCTGCCCAGCCGGGGATCGGCGAGCAGCGGGATGAGCCGGGCCCCCAGCGTCGCCGGCACCACTGCCGGCCCTGACGAGCCCGGCTGCAGCACCACGGGATCGCCCACGCGCGGCACGGACACCGACGGCTCCGGCAGCGGTGGCGGGGTGGTGGGCAGCGCTCGCGAGGTGAGCGGGCCGGGGGCCACGTCGGCGATGTCCGCGGCGGCGTAGCCCGCGCTCGCCAACCCGATCGCGGCCACTGTGAGCATCGCCACCGGAGCTCGCGAGCGGCGCTCCGGGACGACCCGCTCGCCAGGTCGCCGGGACGGCACCGCAACGACCTCGGCCGCGACCGGCGCCAATGGTGTCCGTCGCGCTGCGGCGGTGCCGACGACCCGCCGCGGTGTGGGTCGGGCCGCCTTGTCCGCAGCACCCTGCGGCTGCGCCGGTGCGCGAGCCGGCTGTGGCGCCGATACCGACTCGGCCTGCCGCACCGCCTGGGCGCGCTGCTGCTCCAGCTCGGCGGCGTATCGGGCATCCTCCTGCTCGCGCGCCGCGGTGCGGCGGGCACGCCGGTCGGCCCGCTCCTCCTCCGCCCGCTCCTGCGCGATCCTCGCCCGCTCCTCCTGCGCCAGCCGTCGCCGACCCTCGCGGTCCAAGCCTCGGCGATCGGGCGCCTCCCGTCTGGCCTGATCCCGTTGCGCACGTGCCGCCTCGCTGGCAGCCAACGCCGCCCGTCGGGCCGCTTCCACCTGCTCGAGCCGCTGCTGTGCTGCCAAGTCCCTAGCCGACTGCGCGGCAGCGGCTTCGGCCGCGCGCGCCGCTTCACGCTCGCGCGCCGCCGCCCGTGCTTGTGCGTCCTCACGGGCCTGGCGATGCGCCAACGCCCGAGCGCCGGCCTCCGCCTCGGCCTCTCGCTGAGCCTGCCGCTGTGCCGCCGCCCGCGCCTGGGCCTCCTGCTGCGCCAGCAGCTGGGCGATCTTCCGCGCCTCGAGGTCCGCCGTCTCACGCGCCCGCACCGCCGCTGCCTCAGCAGCCGCCCTGGCGTGGCGCTGCGCGGCCCCTGTCGCCTCGCGCTCTGCGGCCTCGGTCGCCTGGCGCTCGGCGATCTCGCGGTCGCGGGCGTCCGCCTTCGCCTGCGCGGCCGCGAGCCGGACATCCTCGCGGCGGCTGATCCTGGCCAGCCGCGCGGCCTCCTTGGCCTCGGCGCGTTCGAGTCGCGCCCGCTTGGCGAGATCGGCCGACTCATGGGCCTCGCGGCGCCGCCGATCGCGCTGCTCCTGTGCGGCCAGTCGCGCCGACTCTTTGGCGGCCTGCGTCGCCAGGCGCTCGGCCTCCTTGGCCTCGGCCTTCTCCTGAGCGAGCCGCTCGGCCCGGTCGCGGGTGTCCCGCTCGGCCTGCTCTTTCGCCGCCCGCTGAGCCTGTGCCGCAGATTCCCGCTGTGCCCGCTCGGCCTCCTGCCGCTCGACCCTCTCTCGCGCCTGGCGTTCTGCCTCGGCCTTGGCCTCACCTTCAGCCTTCTCGCGGGCCGCTCTTTCCAGCGTCTCGCGCGCCCGGCGCTCGGCCTTGTCGCGCGCGTCCCGCTCGTCTCTCTCCTTCCCCTCCCGCTCAGCCTTCTCGCGCGCGTCCCGCTTCGCCTGTTCCTGCGCCTCGCGCTCCGCCTTCGCGGTGGCCTCCCGCTGGGCCCGCTCGGCCGCCTCCCGCTCGGCCTTCTCACGGGCCTCGCGCTCGGCCCGCTCGGCCGCCTCCTGAGCCAGCCGTTGTGCCTGCACCTCGGCGGCCCGTCGCTGCTCGGTCTCCTCGCGCGCCCTTCGATCCGCCTCGGCCAACTCGGTACGCTGACGCTCGGCGAGTGCTGCGGCCGCGGCCTGCGCCTGCTGCCACGCGGCGCGCTCCGCCTCGGCACGCAGGGCCTGCTGCGCTACGGCACGCTCACGCGCCTCGCGATCGGCCTGTTCCCGAGTCTCCTGCTCGGCCTTCTCCCGGGCTTCCCGCTCGACCCGTTCGCGCTCGGCACGCTGGGCCGCTGCCTCGGCCGCCGCCACTCGGGCCTGCTCCTCCCGCTGGGCGCGGGCCAGTGCCTCGGCCTCGCGGGCCGCCTGCTTGGCCGCGCCGGCCGCCTGGTTGGCCTGCTGCTGCTCACGCTTCGCCTGCTCAGTGGCAAGGCGCCGCGCCTCACGCTGCTCGACCTTGGCGAGCCGGGCCGCCTCCTTCGCGGCAACCCGTGCCAGACGCTCGGCCTCCCGGCGTTCAGCCTTCTCCTTGGCCTCTCGCTCCGCCCGCTCCTTCGCCTCCCGGCGCTCCTGCTCGCGGGCCTCGCGTTCCGCCTTCTCCTGGGCGTCGCGCTGTGCCTTCGCCGAAGCCTCCCGTTCAGCCTTCTCGCGAGCCTCACGCTCGGCCTTCTCCCGGGCCTCACGCTCGGCCTTCTCCCGCGCTTCACGCTCGGCCTTCTCCCGCGCTTCACGCTCGGCCTTCTCGCGAGCCTCACGCTCGGCCTTCTCCCGGGCCTCCCGGTCAGCCTTCTCGCGCGCTTCACGGTCGGCCTTCTCGCGAGCCTCACGCTCGGCCTTCTCCCGGGCCTCGCGTTCGGTTCTCTCCACTTCCTGCTGCTTCGCCTCAGCGACCGCATCGCGCTCGGCCTGCTCCCGCTCGAGACGTTCGCGCACCTCGCGTGCTGCACGTTCGGCCAACTCCGCGACCTCGCGAGCCAGTCGTTCCCGCTCGGTCCGCTCGGCCTCCTCCCTGACGATCCGCTCTGCATCGTCAGGACGGCGCGGCGTCGGCGCCGCCGTGCCGGGCTTACGGGGCGGCTTGGGCGTGGCCTTGGGGGGCTCCTGGTCGGTGGGAGCCTTCCCGGTGGGGGGCGCGCCGGGCTCCGTTGCAGCCGTGACCTCGACGACATCCCAGCCGTGCTCGACGACCTCCAGTGCCGCATCGGTCAGATCGGTCAGTTCGGCGGACGCCGCTGCCAGTAGGCCGTCGAGGTCGAAGTCGTCGGGGTCGGCCTCATGGCCGTCGGGGCCGAGCGCCCCTCGGCTCATCACGTCCTCCATCGCGCCTCCGTCGTGCCGACACCTGGACCGCCCGCCCGTGCGACCGTGGCTGCCGCGTGCGCGAGACTATCCGCAAAGCGGCGGGCGGGTGCCCGGGACGGAGGGCCACGGTATGCCGGAACTGGAGTTCGACGTGACCGTCGAGATCCCCAAGGGACAGCGTAACAAGTACGAGGTGGACCATAAGACGGGGAGAATCCGCCTCGATCGGATGTTGTTCACCGCAACGCGCTATCCGGCGGATTACGGATTCATCGAGGGCACGCTCGGCGAGGACGGCGATCCGTTGGATGCCCTGGTGTTGCTCGACGAGCCGACATTTCCCGGGTGCCTCATTCGGTGCCGCTCGATCGGCATGTTCCGGATGCGGGACGAGGCGGGCGGCGACGACAAGGTGATATGCCTGCCCACCGGGGACGTGCGGATGGCTCACCTGCGGGATCTCGGTGACATGTCTGACTTCTATCGCCTGGAGATCCAGCACTTCTTCGAGACGTACAAGGACCTGGAACCCGGAAAGAGCGTCGAAGGAGCGCACTGGGCCAATCGGCGACAGGCCGAGGAGGAGATCCGGCGGTCCGTCACCCGCGCCGTGGAGACTGGCTACTACGACGACAAGCACTGATCGATCAGGGGCGACCGGCCAACGGCATCGAGCCCGACCATCGCACCGGCACCTCGCGGACGAGGCTGCGGCTGTTCGGGGCCTCGATGACCATGCCGTTCCCGGAGTACATGGCGACGTGATGGATGGTTGCCGGGTCGGCCGGGTCGGACCCCCAGAAGATCAGGTCGCCGGGGCGCAGCTGACTCGGATCGATCTTGGCTGCCCTCGTGTACTGAGAGCGGGAAGAATGCGGCAGCGCGAGGCCGGGCTGGCCCCAGGCGCGCATGGTCAGCCCTGAGCAGTCGTAGGAATCCGGTCCTTCACCGCCCCAGAGGTACGCCTTGCCCAGTTGGGTGCGGGCCCACTCGACAGCGGCGACGCCCCCCGCGGCCGAGCCGTTCGTCTTGCCCGAAGGAGTCGGCGCGGGCGGGGGAGCCAGCGGTGGCGGGGGAGCTGCCGGCGGGGCGGGCGTGCTCGTGGGGGCCGGCCGAGGGGGTGCTACGGGCGTGGCGGTCGGCGGCGGTGCGGGTGGGCGCTGGGGGACGACGGTGGCACTCGGCGCCGGGGCGGGCCGCGGCGCCGGGGTGCTCGGCGAGCGGCCATCGGGCGCCACGGGTGGGGGAACTGCGGTGGGTCGCGGCGCGGGTGCGGCCACGACCGCGGTCGTCGTCAAGGGTGCCCGGGAGGTGCTGACCGCGGCCCGGTCCGCACCGTCGGCACGTTGCGCCGCCAGCGTCGCCTGCCGCCGCTGCTCCGCCGCGAGCGATGTGGCCTGGATGTCGGCGAGCTGGATCAGCACTTCCTCGCGCCGGACCGACAACGCCGTGGCGTCGGCGTCCAGGGCGTCCTGCTCGCGCTGCGCATCATCGCGCGCCGCCGCCAGGTCATCGAGCGCGGCCGCCGCCCGTGCCGCGGTGCTCGTAGCCTGCTCACCGCGTGCCGCGGACACTGCCGCGGAGGCTGTTACCCGTTGCACCGCATCGTCCCGCTGACCTGCCAGGTGGCTGACGGCGCCCGCCCGGTCCAGCACGTCGCGGGTGTCGCCGGGCGCGGTCAGGGCCAGCAGTAGCGCGGACTGGCCCGCCTGGCGATAGGCCTGGGAGACGACGACGGCCAGGTTGTCCTTCGCGATTGCCAGTGCAGTCTGCGCGGCGTCGGCCGAGCGTGCCGCGGACCACGCCGAGCGGTTCGCCGCCTCCGCTGCCTCCCGTGCCTGGTGATACGACTCGACGGCGGAAGCGGCCTTGGCGTCGGCCGCTGCCAGGTCAGCCTCCGCACGGGCGATCTGACCGTCCAGCGCCGCGACCTGCTCCCGGACGCCGGCCTCGTCGTTCGGCGTCGCGGCGGCGGGCGGGACCTGGAACAGCCCCGCCATGGTGATCGCGAGCGCGGCGGCGGCGGCCAGCGCCGATCTCGACAAGGGCTGACGCGCATGAAGGTCCGGCATGGTGCTCGTGGCATCGGCCGCCGATGGGGGTGCACTGAACCCCCGCGGGCCTCGCCACCGGATCGGACCAGTCCCCCCACCGGCGGTGGGGCGGTGGGGTGCGCGTCAGGGGATGAGGGTCAGGGGATGCGGTTGAACCAGAGCAGCGAGGCACCCGCGCCCAGCAGCAACAACGCCAGACCGACCAGCACGAAGCGGTCGGTGATCTCGGCGAGCTGCTCCTCCACGGTGATGGTGCTGCCGATGTCGGCGTACACGTCAGCCAGGTCGTCCCCGCTCGCGGCCGTGTAGTACGTGCCCCCGGTGGCGTCGGCGACCTGCTGCAGGGTGGGCCCGTCGACCGGCACCGGCACCACCTGCCCCTGGTACGTCACTGTCCCAAACGGCGTGCCGTAGGCGATGGTGCTGATCGGCACCTCGGCGTCCAGCGCCACAGCGATGCCGTCGGCGACCGGCCGCCCGACAGTGTTGCCCCCGTCGGACAGCAGCACCACCCGGGCGGCCGAGCCGGTGATGTCGGCGGCGATCAGGGCGTCGACGCTGACCGCGATGGCGTCCCCGATCGCTGTCGACTCACCCAGGGTCAGGCCCTCGACGGCGGCCACCACCCGGTCGCGATCCGAGGTGGGCGCCACCTCGACCGTCACCGTGCCGTTGAACGACACCAGTCCCACCTGCACCGGCTGCGGGATGCCCTCGACGAACCTGGTCGCCGCGGCGCGGGCCACGTCGAACCGGTTGGGGGGCACGTCGACGGCCTCCATCGACAGCGACGTGTCGAGCGTGACGAGCACCGCCGCCTGCTCGGCGGCAACCGGCGCCGTGACGTGCGGCCGGGCAGCCGCCAGCACGAGCACCGTCATCCCGAGCACGGTCAGCGCCGCCACGATGTGCTTGCGCCATCGAGGCCGGCGAGGCGCGACCGTGTCCAGCAGGTCCAGCTGGGTGAAGCGCAGGGTGAACCGGGGCGTTCGCAGCTGTGCCACCACGTAGGCGCCGGCGACCGCGGCGACGAGGAGCATCAGCCAGAGTCGGGCCGCAGCGACGAACACCACTCCCAGGATCGGGTTCGCCTCGCTCATCGACGGCTGCCCGACGCGGCCCCGGTCGGCCCGGGCGCGGCGGCTGGTCGAGCAGCGGCGTGCGCGGTCCGGCGGTGAGTCAGGGCGAACCTCGCGAGGTCGCGCACCCAGTCGCGGTCCGTCCGCAGCGAGACGTGCGCCACCCCTGCCGAGCGCAGTACCCGCACCAGCTCCTCGTGACGAGCGGTGGCCGCCGTCGCATACCGCCGTCGCAGACCCGCGGTCAGCGTGACCTCCCGGCTGCGGCCGGTCTCCGGGTCGCTCAGCACGACGGTCCCGACGTCCGGCAGCTCGTCCTCCCGGGGGTCCCCGATCTCGATCGCCAGCACCTGATGGCGCTGCACGAGACCACGAACCAGCCGTAGCCACGGCCCGTCCAGCGGATCGAGGAAGTCCGACACGACGACGACGAAGCCGCGTCGGCGGGCCTGCACTCTGGCCGCGCCCAGTGCCACCGCAAGATCGGGCATCAGTGGGCCCGCCATCGCGGAAGCGCGCATCGCAGAACCCGGCACTACAGAACCCGGCACCGTGCGACCGGGGACGGCGAGGCCGGACGCCCGACCGTCCGGCTCGGCCGCGGGTCGTTGCAGGATCCGGCGGACGATGCCGAGCACGGCCGCCCGGCCACCGGCGGCGGGCACCCGCTGCAGCCCCTCGGCGCCGACGAGGACGGCACCCACTCGGTTGCCCGAGCCCAGTGTCATCATCGCCACCGTCGCGACCGCACCGGCGGCGAGCTCACGCTTGTCGACGGCGGCGGTGCCGAAGCCCATGCTGGGGGTCAGATCCACGACGATCGTCGTCTCCAGCTCGCGGTCGGCGATGAGGTCGCGCACGTGCGGCACCGTGGTCCTCGCCGTCACGGCCCAGTCCATCCGGCGGACATCGTCCAGGCCGGGGACGTACTCCCGCGAGTCCGCCGGTTCGCTGCCGTGACCAGGCAGGATGCCGAGGTGGTCGCCGTGCAGCAGGCCGTCGACCCGCCTGGAAACCGACAGTGTGATGCGGCGCGCGGCCCGCTCGGCGTCGGCCGTTGCCACCGCCGCCCGCATCCGCGGCGAGGACGGCCCGTGCACCGGCGAGCGGTCAGCCACGGCCCGCCGCGCGGAACGGCCCGGACGGCACGGCCCATGGGCCGAGCCCGCTGGCGGTCACCGGCGGGCCAGGCTCCGGCTCCAGGGTCACCGGGGCAGGTCGCGGCGGGGGCGGCGGCTGCCCGGCGTCGGGCTGGGGCACCGTCGCCAGCACTCGCCGGACGATGTCGGCGCTGTCGACACCATCGGCGAGGGCGTCGAAGGACAGCACCAGCCGATGGGTCAGCACGTCCTCGCCGACGTCACGGATGTCGGCCGGGGTGATGTGGTGCCGTCCCCGCAGCACCGCCAGCGCCCGCGCCGCGGCCACCAGACCCAGCGACCCCCGCGGTCCCGCGCCGTAGGCCAGCATGCCCGCAAGGTCGGGCATGCCTGCCAGCTGCGGCGCCCGGGTCGCGGCGACGATCCGGACGGCGTAATCCACCACCGAATGGTGGGTGTAGACGTCAGCGACCAGCTCCCGCAGCCGAACCAGCCGTTCCAGGCCGACCGCCGGTGTCGCTGCCACCGGGTGCGCCCCCATCCGCAGCACGATCTCGACCTCCTCGGCCTGGCTGGGGTAACCGACCGAGATCTTGAAGAGGAAGCGATCGCGCTGCGCCTCGGGCAGCTGGTAGACGCCCTCGGACTCGATGGGGTTCTGGGTGGCCAGCACGAGGAACGGCTGCGGCACGGCGAAGCTCCTCCCACCGATGCTGACCTGCTGCTCGGCCATCACCTCGAGCATCGCCGACTGCACCTTGGCGGGCGCGCGGTTGATCTCGTCGGCGAGGACGATGTTCGCGAAGACCGGGCCGAGTTCGACGTCGAAGGTCTCCGAGGACGGCCGGTAGATCCGGGTACCGACGACGTCGCTCGGAACCAGGTCGGGCGTGAACTGCAGCCGAGAGAACGTGCCGTCGACCACCGTCGCCAGGGTCTGCACCGCGAGCGTCTTGGCGACTCCCGGCACGCCCTCCAGCAGGCAGTGCCCGCCGGTGAGCAGCGCCAGCAGCATCCGATCGATCATCCGGTCCTGACCGACGATGACCCGCTGCACCGCGGTGCGGATCGCCGCAAGGTCCGCCGCCGCCCGCTCGTTCGCCTCGGTCACGACGTGGCCGCGTCGGCGGGCGGGGACTGGGGCGGATCGCTCGACTGCTGTGCGGTCTCCACTTGCCCCCGCACCTCGTCGTCCGCCTCGCCCGGTGTGCCGAACAGCGCGTCGACCAGGAGCGACGAGTCGGGCACGGTGGCCTCCAGCATCCGCAGCAGCAGCGCCTGGCGGCGGTTCTGCAACCCCTCGACCACGTCCTTCTGGCCGCCCTTGCCGACGGCGGCAGCGATGTCCGCGGTGTGCCGGATGTCCTCGGCCTCGTGCAGCCACGCCAGGGCCTGTTCCCGTTCGGCCTCGTCACGGGCACCGTCGATGCGCCCACGGGTGAGCGCGACAGTGGCGTCCAGGTCGCGCAGCAGCTTCACCCGCGCCCGTCCGGCCGGCGTCGACTCCCCCACGCCGCTGCGGATCTGGGTCATCAGTGCGGCGACCTGCTTACGAGTGTGCGGATCGGCCGCCGCCTTCCGCAGCGCCTTGACCAACTCGGGGCCGACGATGGTGAGCGCGAGCCGGGCGATGGCCGACGGCAGTGCCATTCAGACTCCCCTGGTGATGATGCGGATGCCGGATTCGAGGGTGCGATGCACCGGGCACCGTTCGGCGATCTCCAGCAGCCGGGCCAGTTGAGCCTCGTCGAGGTCGCCCTCGATGCTCACCTCCCGGACGATCACGTCCATCGTCGAGGTCGGCCCGGCGGCTGCGGATTCCAGGAGGCGGGTGGGCAGGGCGTCCTGCGTCGTCGATTCGCAGTCCTCGGCGTGGACCCGGTCCTGGCGCAGCTTGACGCTGATCGCCGTGACCGGCCAGCCCTTGCGCTGGGCGTACATCCGGATCGTCATCGACGTGCAGGCGCCTAGCCCGGCGAGGACGTGGTCGTAGGGCGAGGGGCCGGTGTCCGTCGCGCCAGGCACGGACTGCGGCTCGTCGGCGCGCCAGTGGTGGCGCCCGGCTCGCAGCAGCTGCCCGAAGCGGCCTTCGCCGGACTCGGTCACCAGGACCACACCGGGTTCGAGCACGTCAACCGCGCCTGCCGGACGCGTCTCGCCCATGGTGGCTGCTGCCGGGCCCTCGACCGGAGCTTCGGGCATCGGCTCGTCGGTCATCGGCACGTACCGCGAGGCCCAGGCGGCGATCACCTGGGCCGCGTACCTCGCGTCGCGCTCCTCGTCGAGCAGGTGGGAGGCACCGTCGAGGGAGACGAAGGACTTCGGATGCCGGGCGGCGTTGTAGATCATGGCGGCGTTGTCGATGCCTACGGTCTCGTCCAACGGCGAGTGCATGATCAGTAGCGCCCGCCCCAGTGACGCGATCCGATCGCGCTGCGGCTGGGCTGCGAGGTCGTCGACCAGGTCGCGACCGATGGTCAGGGTCTGACCGCCCAGGCGCACCCGCGCCCGGCCGTCTCGGGTGATCTGGGCCAGCGCATCGCCGAACAGCGCCTCGGCGTGGTCGGTGTCGGCGGGTGCCGCGATCGTGGCGACCGCTCGGCACTCGGGGATCCCGCCGGCGGCGGCGAGCACTGCTGCCCCGCCGAGCGAGTGCCCGATCAGCAGCGCTGGTGCCCGGTGGTGGTGGCGCAGCCAGTCCGCAGCCGCGAGCAGGTCCGCCACCGAGGACGTGAAGGTCTCTTCGGCGAAGTCGCCCTCGGATTCGCCCAGGCCGGTGAAGTCGAAGCGCAGCACCGCCATGCCGTGAGAGGTCAGCGACCGAGACACCCGAGCAGTGGCCTTGGTGCGCTTGCTGCAGGTGAAGCAGTGCGCGAAGAGCGCGACTGCCAGCGGTTCGCGGGCGGGGGCGTCGTAGATTCCGGCTAGGCGATGACCGCGATCGTTGTCGAAGGTGACCGCGACACCGCCGGGCGCCGGCCGCGCGTCACTCGTCGCGGTCACGAACTGTCACCACCGGGCCGTCCGGGATCCGGTCGGGTGCGGCCGCCCTCGTCTCATCGGCCGTGGTCGCGTCGGCAGAGGCCGCATCGGCAGAGGCCGCGTCAGTTGAGGCCGCGTCAGCGGTGGCCGCAGGAGCGGTGGTGCCGCCGACGGTGGTGTCGGTGCTCGCATCGGCGCCCATCTCAGCCTCGGCGGCGAGGCGCTCGCGGTAGGCCGCCGGGCTCTCGCGCTTGCGGGCCGACAGCAGGAACCAGACGCCGACGACGATCAGTGCCAGGCACATGAACTGGGCACCGGTCAGCCCGAAGCGGTCCACCTGCGACGCACCGCTGGCGTCCACCTCCTGAGGGTCGAAGATCGTCCCCCACCACCGGCTGTCGTACTCGCGGACGAAGTCCGAGGCGAACCGCAGCACGCCGTACATCAGCGAGAAGATGCCCGCCAGGGTGCCGGCGCCGGCCGTGCCCCGGCGATCCACCCACAGCATGACGGCGAGGATGACCGCGACGTAGAGGAATTCCAGCACGGGCGTCGACCAGTACGTCTGCCCCACCGCCAGTGGCCCCTCGACGGTGTCCCCGCCCTGGTAGGTGATCCCGAGGAAGAACGAGGTGGGCCCGCCGAGGTGCTCGCCGACCGCGTAGCAGCCGATCCTGCCGATCGCCAGGCCGACCGCCAGGCCGAGTGCGGCGCCGTCGAGCAGGTGCCAGCGGGCGGCGGCGGGCAACCGTCGGGTGATGAAGGGAGCCAGCAGCAGTGCGGCGATGAAGCCGCCGGAGAATTGCAGCCCGCCGTTCCATACCGCGATCGGATAGAGCCAGCGGTCCAGGCCGTCGAGCGCGAACCACTCGTCGGTACTGGTGACGACGAAGAGGATCCGGGCACCGATCAGGCCCGCCACCACGAGCAGGATGACGATGCGCTCGGTCTGCTCGATGCCGATTCCGATGCGCGCGTTGCGCCGGGCGGTCAGCCACCCGCCGAGCAGAATGCCGACGGCCACGCACAACCCGAACGTCTTCAGGTCGAACGGCCCCAGCGGGATTTCGGGGAATGAGGTGTACGGGATTCCGGCGAGCACGGGCCGAGACTACGTCCACAACCTGGACCACAGGTCGAGCAGGAACGGGCCCGCGGCCGCGAAGATCGCAAAGCGCAGCAACCGACCGCTGAAGGTCGCGGCCAGGAACAGCGGGTATCGGACCCCGAAGGCGCCCGCGGCCAGCCCGGCGATGTCGAAGACGTAGTTTGGGATGGCGGCGAAGGCGAAGATGGCACCGAAAGCACTGCCCGGATGGCGGGTCCTGCCGCGCAGCCAGGCCACGGCCCGGGCCGGGCGGCCCTGCGTGGGCAGCGCGCGAGAGCCGGTACGGCCAACCCACCACCCGGTGCTCTCGCCCAGCGCCGAGCCTGCTGCGGCGGCCAGCGCGACCGCGAATGGCCACTGCGCACCGGCCGCGACCTGGAGCACGACCGCGTTGTACGGGATCGGCACGAAGACACCCGCATTGGCGACGAGCGCCAGCAGGAAGGTGCCTGGATAGGTCCACCCGGCGAGGGCGTCGATGGTGCGCTGCGCGGGCCCCGTGGCGAGCAGGGCGTACATGCCGACGTTGATGACCACGACGGCCGCGGCCGCTGCCCAGACCCGCCACCGGCGACGCGTAGGTCCAGGGGCCCGGGACGGCGTATCGGGAGTCGTCTCCGCAGCCTGCGCCACCTGTGCAGCCTAACCGCGCGCCCCACTCACCCACCCCCTTCCGCCATTTGTCGACAAACGCAGGTCGGGGTGGCCCCCGCAGCCGCCATTTGTCGGCAAACGCAGGTCGGGGTGGCCCCCGCAGCCGCC
>Ga0163144_10010848_pt1 | contig 19359 bp, 20 predicted proteins | sample OliLak19BULKMAT1_FD_123175 | JGI IMG/M metagenome (GOLD analysis project Ga0163144, IMG submission 123175) | Freshwater microbial mat bacterial communities from Lake Vanda, McMurdo Dry Valleys, Antarctica - Oligotrophic Lake LV.19.BULKMAT1 | ecosystem: Environmental > Aquatic > Freshwater >... | reverse complement strand
CGGCTTGCCGACAACCGGCGCGGCCGACCGCCAATTGGCCCCCAACCAGAAAAGGAGATCGATTCCATGAACAAGACAGCTATCGTGACGGGTGCGGCCAGGGGCCTGGGCGCCGCCATCTGCAACCGTGCGGTGCAGGCCGGTTACCGGCTTGGCGTGCTGGATCTGAAACTTGCCGATTGCGAGGAATTCATCCGGTCGCTGCCGGGTTCCGGACATGTGGCCTTGCAGGCAGATGTGACCGATGAACATCAGGTCCGGGCCGCCTTCGATGCCTTTGGAACGGTTCCCGATCTGGTCGTAAACAATGCGGGGATCGTGCGTTTCGGCCCCTTGCTTGAGCAAAGCGTCGACGACTGGCGAACCGTGCTCAACGTGAACCTGACCGGCACCTACATCGTCGCGCGTGAGGCTGGCCGGCGCATGGTCCTGCGTGGAAGTGGTGTGATCATCAACCTCAGTTCGCTCAATGCGGTGCAGCCCGGCCCCGGGGCGGGCGCCTATCCGGCAGCCAAGGCCGCGGTTGCCAGCCTGACCGAGCACCTCTCGCTGGAACTCGGCCCCTCGGGCGTGCGGGTCAATTGCGTGGCACCGGGCTTCATCGATGGCGGAATGTCGGCGCCATTGTTTGCCGACCCCCGGGTGCGCGCATTGCGTGGCAGCGGCGTGCCGCTGCGCCGGCTCGGATCGGTGGAAGACGTGGCCAACGCCGTAGTCTGGCTGGCGTCGGACGAGGCTGGCTACATCACCGGTCACCAGTTGGTGATTGATGGTGGTGTTGCACACAGCGTGTTGATGCAGTTGCCGCGCAAGGTCGACTGAAAGGCTGAGAGTCTTTCCGCTGCGCGTGCCAATCTCGGGTCTGCGGTATTGCCTCCGGCGTAACAAGCGCTTCGCGCAGTTGTTAGCCTCCGCCGCAACTCCGTTGTCACCGTGCGCTTGTATGGCTCCGCTCCTCAACCCCGCCCTGGCCCGCCTGCGACGAAATCTTCTGCGCCTTTGTGGCGTTCTTACTTGGTGGCCTGAATCTGCTCGTATACCCCAGCGCCCCAGACCCTGGGAGCGAATTCTTTCCAGACGTCCTTGGTGGCTTCCTGGAACGGACCCACGGGTGGCCTGGCCACTGTGACACCATTCTTGCGGAACAGCTCGGCCAGTTCGCCCTGCTTGGCCCATTCTTTTTGGGTGATCTCGGCCGCCACTTCCTTCCACGAGTCGCGCATGATCTGCTGGGTGGCTGGCGTCATCTTGTTCCAGATATCGTCGTTGATGATGGTATTGGTGATGTTGAAGATCCATTCGACCAGCGCCAGATTCTTGGCGACTTCCCAGTGCTTGTTGTCGGCCATAAAGGCCAACGGCCCTTCCCATCCGTCTGCGGTACCCTGTTGCAGGGCGGTGTAGAGCTCGGGCGCTGCAATCACGACCGGGCTGGCTCCCAGGGCGCGCAGGGCGGCCACGATGGTCGGGATTTCGGGCGCGCGGATCTTCATGCCTTTGGCATCGGCCGGGCTGTTGAGCATGCGCTTGTTGGTCAGGAAGATCCGGGAGCCGTTGATCAGGTAACCGATCTGGCGCACGCCGGTCTGCTTGTAGAAGTCATCCTGCCACTTGGTACCGACCGGACCGTTCACCACCTTCTGGGCATGGTCGAGGTCGCGGAACACGAATGGCATGAACAGCAGGTCGTAGGTGGCCGAACCGGTGGCACCGATGGAACCTATGCCAACGGTGCCGAGCTTGACGCCGTCCATGATCTGGCGTTCACCGCCGAGCTGGTTGCAGCAGAACACCTCGATCTGCACCTTGCCACCGGTACGTTCGCGGACCAGGTTGGTGAACTTGGTGATGCCATCAAGGTAAAGGCCGGGTTGCTGAACCGTGGCAAAACGAAACTTCAGGTCCTGCTGCTGTTGCGCGAAAGCAGGGCTTAACAACAAGCCGGCCAGGGCAGGCATCAGCAGCCTGCCAAACATGCGCAGAATTGCGCCTCTGCTCAATGCATTCAAGAAGTGCGACATATGGGGGTCTCCTTTGTGTAATGGAACTTCAACAAAACGCCTACCGACCATGCTGCACTGAAAGCCTTGGCCGACACATGCCGACTGAGCCCAGTGCCCCGTAAAATTATGTCACCGATACAGCAACTCAGGTATCCAGAGAACGATCTTTGGTATGTAGGTGATTACCAGTAGCACCAGGATCAGGATCCAGATGAATCCCATGACCTCCCGGGCAACCCGCATCACCGGCACCTTGGCCATCGCGGCGGTGACGAATATGTTGATGCCGACCGGCGGACTCAATGATCCGATCATCAGGTTGAGCACGATGACCAGGCCGAAATGCACCGGGTCAATGCCGAGTTGGGTCGCCACCGGGTACAGGATCGGCACCAGCAGGATCATGATGGGAAGCGGCTCCATGATGGTTCCAAGCACCAGCAGCACCACGTTGACGATCATCAGAAACACCCACGGCTCCCTGGTGAAGCTGGTCAGCATCACGCCCAGCATCTTGCCCAGGCCTTCGGCGGTGGTGATCCAGCCAAACAGCTGCGCAGCGGCCACGGTCACCATCACCGATGCCGACGTGATGGCCACGCTTGCGAAGATCTCCAGCAACTCAGAGTACTTGATCTCGCGGTAGATGAATACCCCGAGCACGAAGGCGTAGACCACGGCCACCACCGAGGCTTCGGTCGGTGTGGCAAAGCCGCTCAGGATTGCGCCAAGAATTACCACCGGCATGCCCAGTGCCAACGCGGCCTCCTTGGTCGCCTTCCAGAACGCGGACCGGGTCACGCGCTGTTCGACCGGCAGATTGATCTTGAAAGACTGCCGGTAAACCACCGCCATCATCGCCACCGCCATCAACAGGCCGGGAATGATGCCGGCTGCAAACAACTGCCCGACCGAGACACTCACCATGGAACCCAGCACGACGAACATCAGGCTCGGTGGAATGATGGGCCCGATGGTGGCCGCAGCAGCAATCACCGCGGCAGCGTACTCGGGCGTGTAACCGCGCTTCACCATGCCCGGGATCAGAACCGATCCGGTGGCGGCAGCGTCGGCCACCGCGCTGCCGCTCATGCCGGCCATGATGACGTTGGTGACGATCGATACCTGCGCCAGGCCGCCCCGTAATTGCCCGACCAGCACAGCAGCAAAATTGATCAGGCGGGTGGTCACTCCACCACGCGCCATCAGCTCACCAGCCAACAGGAACATGGGAACGGCCAGCAGGGGAAAGGAGTCGACGCCGCCCACCAGTTGTTGCGGGATCAGGGTCAGTGGCAATGGCATGTCGCCGGTGCGCGTGGCCAGCAGATAGGCCAGGCTGGCCGCGCCCATAGCGGCGAACAGATCCAGCCCCAATACCAGCAGGATCACAAAAACCGTAAAAAGCAGGGCAAGCATGTTGTCAGCTCCTGAGCGCCACTGGCTTGTTCATCAGACCGCGCACCTCGACCATAAGCCGGTGCAACTCATAAATCAGCATCAGCGCGCAGCCTACCGGTACCGACGCGAAGAACCATGCCTTGGAAATGAATGGCAGCGATGTCAAGGGCTGAAAAGCCAGCCGCGGCAACATGATGGAGCTGTAGTACAGCACGTAGCCGAGGAAGACGATGGCGACCAGGTTGGTCAGCAGCCGGATCCATGGCTGCACTTTGTCTGGCAGAAGCTTCACGGCGGTGTCGATCTTCAGGTGCGCATTGCGGGCGATGGCCAGCGCGGCGCCGACGAAAGTGGCATACACGAACACAGTACGCGCCAACTCTTCCGTCCAGTCCGGCGGGTGTTGCAAGACATATCGGCCGACCACCTGGATGAACAGCAGTATCACCATGCTCGCCAGCAAACCGGCACAGACACACTCCAGCAAACGCGTTCCCGGCCCGCGGTAGTGCGCGTTGGCGGCGTTCATGTCGGGCGAAACCTGATCCGTCATCCATCCTCCTTAACCTGCAACGCAGGCCTGATGCAGGCCCGGCTCGCAATGGGGCGCGTGGCTCTGCACGGCGCGCCCAATGGTAGGGCCACGCAGGGCTCGGCGGGCGAGGGTTTCCACCAATCGATGGCCGCAGTGCCCGCGCCCTGCCGGCATTCTCCGCAAACGCCGCGCCTCACGACGGGCCGCGACTCCGGGATGGCTTCGAGCGAGAATCGGCGCGTCGGATGCCAACGGCGGGTGCATTGGTCCGATCGACGCTGCCCGGTGGCAACAGGAGCGCACGATTGAACAAGGTGATGGTATTTCTGCGCGCCGCCGCGACGGCGTCGCGCAATGATTTCCAGCAGGCGATTCTGTGCATGGCGCGCACGGGGTTGGTGGCGCCACTCGCAAACGAGGCCTTGACGGTGAATCTGGTGCGCATGCCGCCGGACAATCTGCCCTACCGCCCGCCCAGCGACAGCACCCTCGGCCAGACCCCCGAGTACGACGCCGTCGTCGAGATCTGGTCGCCACGAAGCGCGCGCTCGGTGATTGGCGACTTGCGCAAGGCGGTTGCCGACAGTGTGTCCGTGTTCCACGCCTTCGCCGTCACAGAGACGCTGGTCTACCATCGGCACGCTCTCGCGCAGGGCCAGCCCTCGGCGGGGGTCAAGCTGATTGGCCGATTGATGTTCCATGCCGACATGCCCGATTCTGCGGTGCGGCGGAGTTGGGCCTTGCACGCCGTGCTGGCCGCCCGCGTGCACAGCAGCAGCGCACGCTATGTGCAGAACTGGGTGGACGAAATGCTGACCGATGCGTGCCCGCCGACGCGCGGGATGCCGGTCATGCACTTTCCAACCGAGCGGGAGTTCCTCGAACAGTTCGTGGACAGCCCGCGCGGCATGCAGGAAATCCTGCAGGACACTGCGCACTTCGTCGCTGGCGGCCCGCGCTTTTACACCACCGAATACATCATCCGGCCACCCGCCTGAAAGCCTGGTTGATCGCATCCTCACTGGCCCCGGCTCTTTTCCAGCTCGTCCAGCAACGTGCCGGAGGTCATGATCCTTGCCATTCTCGGGAATACATTGGTGATGGCGTAGTCGTGCGCTGACGGGGGGGCCGACACGCTGATGTCCTCGAGCACGATGACGTTGTAGTCGCGGTCCCAGGCGTCGCGCACGGTGTTCTCCACGCCCAGATCGGTGGCCACGCCGCCGATCGCCAGCGTCGTGATGTTTCGCGCACGCAGATGGAAGTCGAGTTCGGTCTGATGGAATGCATTGCGGCGCTTCTTTACCAGCACATAGTCTTGCGGTTCGGGTTTGAGTTCGTCCACCAGCAGCGCGCCATCGGTACCTTCGATCAGGGACACCTGCTTCTTGGCTGGAGGCGCCTTGCCGACTGCCACCAGTTCACTGATCTGGTTGACGACGTCGCCGTAGTCCTTCCTGCGCACAACGGTGATGTAGAAAATCAGCGCTCCCGCAGCGCGCGCGCCCGTGCTGAGCCGTACGACTTTCTCGACGACCTGCCGGTTCCTGACCTGCTCGGCAATAGAGCCGTAAAACGGCCCGTTCGGATTGCGGATGATGTCGTTTTGCAGATCGATCAGGATGATGGCTGTGCGGCTTGGCAGGATGGCCGGATCAAGCCTCGGATCTACATTGGCAATATCAGTCATGGATTGTCCTGTTCGGGTTTCATTTTCCGGTCGCCCGGATGCCTGCGATCAGCAGGCCGCCGTCGACCACCAGCACTTCACCGTTGACATACGAGGCATCCGGAGATGCCAGAAACGCCACCGCTGCGGCCACTTCGTCGGCGGTTCCAAAGCGGCCCTGCGGAATGCGTTGCTCCCGGGCCTGGCGGGCCTGGGGTGTGAGCATCACCTTGGCCAGTTCGGTGTCGATGGGGCCCGGCGAGACCGCGTTCACCGAGATACCCATGGGCGCGAGTTCAAAGGCCATCACGCGCGTCAAGGCGACAACGCCACCTTTGGCCGCGGCATAGGCTGCCTGAGTCTCGTTGGCGGTGTGGGCCGCCAGTGAGGCGACGTTCACAATGCGTCCGGACCCATTGCCGACCATATGCCGCGCGACCACTTGGCCGACGATGAAAAAACCACCCAGGTTGGTGCTGACGATCTGGTTCCAGTTCGCGTCGTCGATGTCCAGAAAGAATGCGGGCTTGCCGATCGCTGCATTGTTCACCAGGATGTCGATCGGACCGAGACCGGCGGTGATCTCGCCGACCGCCCGTTGGATCGCCGCGCGGTCAGTCACATCGGCCACGCACGCCATTGCCTTGCCGCCTGCCGCGGTGATTTCCCGGGCGGTTTCGGCACAGCCATCCGGGCTGTTGTCAATCACGGCGACGGCGGCCTGCTCGGATGCGAGGCGCAGCGCAATGGCCCGCCCGATGCCGCGCGCAGCGCCGGTGACCACAGCAACCGTGCCCCCGAGTCGGCGCACGACCGTCGCCGTATGCGACCCGGCCCCCATCATCGTTTCCCGGCGGCAGACTTCGACTCCGCCAGAAAGTCGTGCATGCGGCGCAAATCCATCAGAACCTGGCCCAGGCTTCCGAACACCAATTCTTTGGTCATTTCGCCCTTTTCATTGAACCAGCACAAGGCGCCGGTGCGATAACAAAACGGCTTGCCGGCCGGAAAACCCTCGAAGTCCTCTGCCGGCGTTGCCGTGATGCTGACCTTCGCGAACACCAATCCCTGCTGCGGCCATGTAACCATGCTGTCTTCGCCGCACTCGATTTCGTAGGACTGGAATTTGCGGAAGTAGTTTTCCCACAGCTGGCCGACCGCTTCGCGTCCTTCCGCATTCTTGGCTTTCTTGACCGGGTCGTCCGGGTAATAGGGGCCGATGACCTCGTACTCGCAGTCCGGAGACACCGTGTTCTTGATCCATTGCACGTCGCGCGCCGCCTCAGCATCGAAGTGTTCGCGCAACAGGCTCTTGAGCTTCTTGTCATCCAGCATGTTTTCTCTCCAGTAGTGGGGTGGATGGTTCGGTCCAGGTGGTGGATGCGAGCTGCTTCATTGCGATGGCGAATTGCCGCTCGAGAGGAGCATTCATCACGTCGGCGTCCAGCCCGGCAACAACCTGCGCTAGCTGGCGCTCGATCAGCCGGCGCAGTCGGTATCTGGCGCGCGCATCACTCAGCGACTGCTGTTGACCGGCCGCAGCCAGCCAGCGCTGATGTGCGTCGATGGTGTGCGACAGCGTCGCCACCGAGTCGGGCTGCTGACAGGATGCCAGCAGCACCTCAGGCCGCCATTGACCGGGTCCATGGCGGGCCAGAGCCACGATGCGCTGCATGTCCGCGGCCATACGCGCCGCGCCGGGCAGGTCGGACTTGTTGACCACGAAGATATCGGCCATTTCCAGAATCCCGGCCTTCATCGCCTGTACCACGTCGCCGCTGTCGGGCAGCAGCAACAGCACCAGCGTGTCCACCTGCACCCGCGCGGCGTATTCGGCCTGGCCCACGCCCACCGTCTCCAACAGGACCTCGTCAAAACCGTGCTGGTCCATCAGATCGAGCAGCTCGGGCAGGTTGTCGCTCAGACCGTCGGACGTGGAGCGCGATGCGAGCGAGCGAATGAATATCTCCGAGCTCCCCGGCAACTCATCCATGCGGATGCGGTCGCCCAGAATTGCACCACCGGTGCGCGGGCTGCTCGGGTCCACGGCCAGCACGCCGATGCGGCGGCGCCCTGTGTCGCTGCCATTGCCCTTGATCGGCAATGCAGCCCGGTGCAATGCCAGATGCCCGGCCAGCGTGCTCTTGCCGGCGCCGGGCGCACCGGTCAGTCCGATGCGCCGGGCCGCGTGATCCGCCGGGGCTGGCACCGGGCGATGCAACATGTCCTGCAGGTCGGCGTTCGCCAGCGCGGTCAATGCACGTCCAAGCGCATGGCGATCCAGCGCCAGTCTGCTGCCAAGTGGTCCGGTTTCAGCCATAGGCCTTGGCCATCACTTCGGCGTGGTGCTCGTCGAGCAGCGGCGGCAGCCGATAACACGGCACGAAGCCGTCGAACCGCACCGGGCTGGCGATGGCACGCAACGCCGGGTGTGCACCGTGCGGCCCGGTGGCCTCGCCCGCTTCGCCCAACTGCACGACGAGGCCACGCGACGCGGTCAGCTCGCTGTCGAGTGCCTGTCCCAGCGTCTGCACCTCAGACACCACCAGCCCCAGCGGCGCCAGTCGGCCCACCCATACGCCGGCTGGCGCCTGCAACAGTACGGCTCCGACGGCTTCCAGCACTTGCCCTCGGTGGTCGCGGCGCGCGGCCATGGTGGCAAAAGCCGGATCAGACGCCCATTCGGGGTGACCCACTTCGGTGCAGAAGATGCGCCAGAAATGGTCATGGGTGATGAACAGGGTGAGCCAGCCGTCTTGCGTGGGAAAGATTTGCGCCGGCACTATGTAGGGGTGTGACGAGTTCGCCAGGCGCGACACGATTTCGCCTGCATTGAGCGTGGCGCCGGCAAGGTAGTTGAGTTGCGAAAGCATCACGTCGTACATGGCAACATCCACCTGGCCGCCACGTCCTTCGACGATCTTGGCCAGGAGGGCCAATGCGGCCATGATGCCGGTCGAATTGTCGACCGCCGAGTAGCCAGCCTTGGTCGGCGGCGCCGTCGGCTCACCGGTCAAGGCCATCACACCGGCCAACGCCTGGATCACATAGTCGTAGGCCGGGTTGTCGGAATAGGGGCCGTCCATGCCATAACCTGTCAGCGCCACGCAGACGATCTTCGGGTTGCAGGCGCGCAGGCTGTCGTAGGTCAGGCCCAGCTTGCGGATGGCCGACGGGCGCAGGTTGGTGATGAGCGCGTTCGCCGTGGTCGCGATGGCTTCCAGCCCGCTGCGGCCGTGCGCGCTCGCAAGGTCCAGCACCACGCTTTGCTTGTTGCGGTTGAGGCTGGCGAAATACGCGTTGTGCGCGCCAATGAAGTGCGGGCTGACCTTTCGCGCAAGGTCACCCTGGGGCGGCTCGATCTTGATTACCTGCGCGCCCATGTCCGCCAGCAGAAGGCCGCAGTACGGGCCGGCCAGCATGTGCCCGACCTCGATGACGCGGATGCCCGCCAGCGGCCCGTCACTCACTTGTGTACCTTCGTGCTGCGCACTGCGGTGCGAGCTTGCTTGGGGCGGCCCGGCGCGGCGCTCACTTGTGTACCTTCGTGCTGCGCACTGCGGTGCGAGCTTGCTTGGGGCGGCCCGGCGCGGCGCTCATGCGAACTGCACCGCCAATTCCCGCACCACTTCCTCCAGTGGCATATCGGCGGTGAACACCGCTGCTACACCCATCGTGCGCAGCGGCGCATGATCTTGTGCCGGGATGGTGCCCCCAACGAAGACCTTCACTTCCAGCGCGTTGCGCTGGCGCAACTCTGTCAGTACCGCTGTCACCAGCTCCATGTGGCTGCCTGACAGGATGCTCAGGCCAACCGCGTCGACGCCTTCGTCGATCGCCACCTGTGCGATCTGCGCCGGGCTGCGCCGCAGCCCTGTGTAGATCACCTCGGCACCTGCGTCGCGCAAGGTCAGCGCCACAATCTTGGCACCGATGTCATGGCCGTCCAGTCCGGGCTTGCCCACCAGGATGCGTCGGCCAGCCAAAGGGCCGCGCGCGTGCATGTGCGTCATAGGTTCACCGGCTCCTTGAATTCGCCCCATTCCGTCTTGAGGCAGTCCACCATTTCGCCTACGGTGGTGTAGGCGTGGCAGCAGTCCACGAGATAGGGCATGAGGTTTTCGTCGTCCCGCTTCGCGGCCTGCGTCAGCCGGCTCAGGGAAAGATCCACCGCCGCCTGGCTGCGTGTGTCAAGCACGCGCTGGAACTTCTCCAGCGCGCGTTGGGCGACGGTCGGGTCGAGCTTGAATACATCGCCCACGCCCATCTGTTCACCGGCCTTGCGAAAGTGGTTCAGCCCGACGATTACGTTGCGCCCACTGTCGGTGTCGAGCTTGCGCTGCAGTGCGCGTTCGGCCAGTCGGAGCTGGATCCAGCCGTCCTCGATCGCCTTGACCACGCCACCATAGGCATCGATCTCGGCCATGACCTTGAGGATCATTTCCTCCATGCGGTCGGTGTGTTGCTCCAGCACGTAGCTGCCGCCCAGCGGATCGACACTGCGCGCGATGCCGCTTTCGTGGGCGATGATCTGCTGCGTGCGCAACGCGAGTTCGGCGCTGAACTCGGTGGGGATCTGGAACGCCTCGTCCAGCGCACAGGTAAAGATGGACTGCGCGCCACCAAACACCGCGGCCATGGTCTCTACCGCCACCCGGACCACGTTGTTGTAGGGCTGTGGCGCGACCAGCGAACTGCCGCCGCACACCACGCCGAAGCGGAAATGCTGTGCCTTCGGGTCTTTTGCGCCGTAGCGCTCCTTCATGAAACGGGCCCACAGGCGGCGTCCGGCACGGAACTTGGCGATCTCGTCGAAGAAGTCCATGTGCACGTAGAAGAAGAACGACAGGCGACGGGCGAACTTCTCCACGTCCCCACCACGCCGGCGCAGTTCGTCCACATAGGCCAGGCCATTGGCCAGGGTATAGGCCATCTCTTCGGCTGCGCTGGCGCCCGCGTCGCGCACATGGGCTCCGGCGATACTGATCGGATTGAAGCGCGGCGTGGCGTCGTTTGAATACAGGATCGAGTCCGCGATCAGCCGCATGGAGGGCCGCACCGGGAAGATCCAGGTGCCGCGCGCCACGTACTCTTTCAGGATGTCGTTCTGGATCGTGCCTGTCAGCGCGCTGCGCGCGACGCCCTGCTTGTCGGCCACCGCCAGGTACATCGCATACACGATGGCCGCGGTTCCGTTGATGGTGAACGAGGTGGATATCTTCGCCAGGTCCAGATCTTTGAACAGGATCTCTGCCTCCGACAGGTTGGACAGCGATACGCCGACCTTGCCGATCTCGGGCCGGGCCATCGGATGCGTCGGGTCGTAGCCGCACTGCGTGGGCAGATCCAGTGCTACCGACAGCCCGGTCTGTCCCTGCGCCAGCAGGAACTTGTAGCGTTCGTTCGATTCCTCGGCCGTGCCGAATCCCGAGTACTGGCGGATGGTCCACAACCTGCCCTGGTAGCCGTCCGCGAAGATACCGCGCGTGAACGGATACTGGCCTGGCGCCCCGATGCGCTCGTGGTCCACGGCGCCGGGAGGCACGCTCGCTGGCACAGGGATGCCGCTGCGGCTGTTGGAATAGAGTGGGGGTACGCTCGCATCGGCGCCGGTGCTCGGGTCCGGAGTATTCATGTGGCGGCCTTGGTCAACAACCGATCGGCTGCAGCCCAGTGGTCGTCGTGCAGCCAGGTACTTGCCAGGTGCTGCTGCTCGACACGGCGCTGCGCGGCCCAGTCCAGTCCCTGGCGCGCCGCGATGGCCTGGGCCTTGATACCGCGCAGCACCTGTGGTGCGCAGTGGTCGAGCGGCCGGGTGAAGGCGGCCATATCGGCTCCGTCCGGCCCGTCGGCGATGACTGCATCCGCCAGGCCCCAGCTCAGCGCGGTGGGGGCGTCGACCAGCTCACATCGGCTCATCATGCGCATCGCGCGTGACGCTCCGACCAGGCGGAAAAGGTCTGGCCCGCCACCCCAGGCCGAGGTGATGGCCAGTTTGGCCTGAATGAAGCCGATGCGTGCGTGGGACGCCTGCAGTCGCATGTCGCACGCCAGTGCAAGTTCGGCGCCGCCGCCAATCGCGTCGCCATTGAGGTAAGCCAACACTGGCACCGGGCATTGGCGGATGGCGTCCAGCGCGCAGCCGGCCGCTTCCATCATCTGCAGCACCGCCGGCTCGTCCGCGACGCTGGCCAGTTCACGCAGGTCGCCACCAGCGGCGAAATACTTTTCGCCAGCGCCGCGCACCACGATGTAACGCAGCTGCGGCCGGCTGGCCGCGGCGCGCACCTGTGCTGCCAGTTCGGCAAGTACCGGTCGTGCCAGCGCGTTGTGTTTGTGCGCCCGCTCGATCGTCAACCACAGCGCGCCCTGCACCCGGGCATCGACCCGCACCTGCGCTGCGCTGAGGGTGGCTTCATCTTTGTCCATGGAGCGGCATGGTACGGGCACCATACTTCGACCTGAAGAACGATAATTCAGCCGGCTGAATATTTAGGCGTCATAGGAGGTTGCAAAGTGGGAATTGATCCATCCGTTCAGGATGTCGAACAACCAAGGCCTGCGGAAGCCGGCGTCTCGGTCACCGCCGTGGGCCGGGTACTCGACATTCTGGAGGTTTTCGAGCGGGTCAAAAAACCACTGTCGCTGACCGACCTGGCCGAACTCGCCGGCATCCCCAAGAGCAGTTGCCATGCCATCACAGGCACGCTGACGGCGCGCGGTTATCTGTATTCGCTCAGCCGGCCACGCGCGCTGTACCCGACCCGGCGCTTTTACGACCTTGCGGTCGAGACGCAAGCGCATGACCCTTTCGTTCAACATGTGACACCACTACTGGAGCGCCTGCGCGACAGCTCACGCGAGACGGTGATCCTGGGCAAGCGCCAGGGCGACGCGGTCATCTATCTGCAGGTGTTCGAGAGCCCGCACCCGATTCGTTATTCGGCCAGGCCAGGGCAATTCAAGCCTTTGCACAGCAGTTCCATCGGCAAAGCCTTGCTGGGCAGCCTGAAGGAGGCGGAGCTGCGCGCGCAAATGTCGGGCCGCAGCTTCACGCGGGTGACGCCCGCCACCATTACCGGCGCCGATGCATTGATCGCCAACGTTCTCGACGGCCGCCGCCGCGGTTACTTCGTCACGCGGGGCGAGAACGTTCCCGATGTATGGGCCGTGTCGGCCTTCCTCAACGTTCAGTCCGAAACCCTGGCCGTGGCCATCGCTGGCCCGCGTCACCGCATGGAGCAGTTGGTCATCGAACACGCCCAGCTTCTGCTGGCGACATGTGGCGTCATTGCGCGCCAGGGCAGCCGAAAGTGAGGCGCGCTGCCGCAGCGCTGGGCGCACGGGCAGAAGGCCGGCCACCCCCTGGCGCAGGCAGCCTCAACTCAATGACTCCAGCATGTCCTTGGTGAAGGGCCTGAGATCAGCTATACGCCCGGTCTGCACCAGCTCGACCCAATCAGGGTTGGCGATCAAAGCGCGCCCCATGGCGATCAGGTCGTAGTCGCCGTGTTCCAGTCCCTGCGCCATGCGCGCGATGTCTTGCGGATCGACTTCGGCACGCACTTTGCCCATCGGAGACTTGAACTCGTTGCTAAGGCTGGCCGATCCGACGGCAATGACCGGCTTGCCGCTGAGCAGCCGCGTCCAGTGCGCCAGGCTGCGATCGTCACCGGGGAAAGCCGGCTCCCAATAGCGCCGGGTCGAGCAGTGAAAAACATCCACCCCGGCTTGTACGAGTGCCTGCAGGATGTCTTGCAGTTCCTGTGGCGAGGTTGCCAGGCGGGCCGCATAGTCCAGCTGCTTCCACTGGGAAAACCGGAACAAGATCGGGAAGTCCGGGCTGGTCGCGCGACGACAGGCCTGCACCAACTCGACCGCAAACCGGGTGCGTCCGATCCGATCGCCCCCATAACTGTCCGTGCGCCGGTTCGTACCTTCCCACAGGAACTGATCGGGCAGATAGCCGTGCGCAGCATGGATTTCGACGCCGTCGAAACCCATCGTCCGGGCCGCTGCGGCGGCTTGCGCGTAGGCGGCAATGGTGTCGGCAATGTCGGCTGTCGACATGCTGCGCCCCAGCGGGCGGCCCGGTGCTGCCAGCGCCGACGGGCTGAGGCGTTCGATCGTGGCCGAATCCGCCATGCCGATCAGCGATGGGTCGAAGGCGCCTACATGCCACAACTGCGGGACGATGCTGGCACCATGCGCGTGGACGGCCTGCACCACACGTTGCCAGGCGGCGCGCGGTGGCCCGAAGAAGCGGGGCACCGCGGAGCCGAACGTGCCAGCGTTGTTGGGAGGCATGCCTTCGGTGATGATCAACCCCACACCGCCCGCCGCGCGGCGTTCGTAGTAGGCCAGGACGTCGTCACCCGGCGCCCCTGCAGTTGCGCGTTCGCGGGTCATCGGCGCCATAACGATGCGGTTGCGCAGGTTCAGGCGCCCCGCCGAAAGGGCTGAAAAAAGGCCTGTCGGCGGCGGCGGTCCTTGCATGGATGCGGTGTACTCTGACCGCTGGATTCTGTCATGTTGCCGTCGGCGGATTGTTTGCGTTCTTCACTTTGCAGCGACGGCATTCCTGCCGGGGGCATTGGCAGCGCGCCCGGACCTGATCACGCCCAGACCTGATCTTGACCGGCGCAACCCGCGCCCCTACCATCCCTTGCTGACCTGCCCGGTCCGACCCTTGTCTTCCTCCCGCCCTCGCATGTGAGCGAGGCCGGTCCATCTACTGCAGGCGTGTCGAAAAGCCCGCAAAGGAACTCCGCTATGTCCACCGTTTTTGTTTCGAAATACAGGGAAGCCGACGAATTTCTGCGCAATGCCACACTCAAACAGGGTCTGTACGACGAAGGCGCGATCCTGATGAAGGATGTGCTGGTGAACCTGTTTGGCGAGGAACATGCCGCACGACGGCACCTGGCGCAAAAGTTGTTTCGCCGCGAGTACTTCCGCAACTACGAACGCAACATTTTCCCGCGGACCATCCGGGAAACGCTGGCGCCCTTCATCAAGGCGGGCGGCGGCGACCTGGCGGATTTCGGCTATCACGTGCTGATGAACCTGACGGCGGACGCGTCCGGCATCGACCGGCCGCTGCGCACACACGAAGAAACGGCGACCCTTCTGCGCATGATCAAGTCGTTCAGCAAAGCGGCAACGCTGGGCCAGATCACCACCGGCGACAAGGACGCCATCAAGAAAGAAATTGTCGACACGCTGGAAGAGTTCGATCGGGTTTTCTACCAATCTTCCGAGCGCCGCCGTCGGGCGCTGCTCGACCGGGTTGACCGTGGCGAAGTGCCCGAGTCGGACTTGCCGCGTGACCTGCTGACCATCCTGCTGGGCAACGAAGACCACATCGATCTTCCACGCGACAAGATGCTGAAGGAGACCGCGTACTTCCTCTTTGTGGGCGCGTTGTCGACCACACATGCGCTCACCCACGCGATGCACCACATCTTCCGCTGGCGCGCTGAGCATCCGCAGGACGACGCCCTTCTCATGCGGCAAGCTTGGTTCCTGCAGCGTTGCGTGTGGGAAAGCCTGCGCCTGCATCCGCCGACGCCGGAGCTCAACCGCAAGCTGACCTGTCCAATTCGCATCAAGAGCCGGACGGAGACCTTCGAGGGTGGTGATCTGGTGGTCGACATGTTCAAAGTGAACCAGGACCCGCTCATGTTCGGCGCACAGACCGGGGTATTCAATCCGCATCGGCCTGCCCCGCCTTCGGGCTGGCTGTACGGAATGACCTTCGGGCTGGGGACGCACGCCTGCCTTGGGCGCATCCTGGTCGCTGGTACGCCGATCGAGCCGGGCAGCGACCTGCAGGACGCCGAGTACGGCAACATGTTCCTGATCATTCGCGCGCTGCTGGACCACGGCGTGCGGTCCGACCCGTCGAATCCGCCGGTGATGGACAGATCCAATACGCGCCGCAACTGGCTGAGTTATCCGTTCCTGTTGAATCGAGGGTGATTTCTGTTGGCGAGTCGGCGTGCGGCAGTCAAGCGACCGGCTTCCGCACGCGGCCACGCCTTGGCCCTGAGGCTATGCAGGTAGTGCGCGTCGCTGATCTCTGACGAACCAGGGAATGGGGCGGTTCAATCGGGATCTGCGCGTCACCCGCGCGACTTGCGCGCAGGCAATGTGTCGGCAGCCGACTACGATTCGGGGTTGCCGCAGCCACAAGGAGTCCTCGCACCATGAGCCAAAAAGTCACCAAGGGCGCTTCTGCCTTTAACCTGAGCCCCACCGACGACCTGAACGACCTGCGCATGTCGGCCAGGGCGATGCCGCTGTACGAACATGTCAAGCGCTTCATCACCGAGACGGTGGAGCCGATGAGCGAGAAATACCATGCGCTCTTTGAAGGCCGCACCGGCGCCGACCGCTGGACCTACGCGCCCGGCATGCTCGACTTGCTCAATGGCGCCAAGGAGCAGGCGAAGAAGGAAGGGCTGTGGAATTTCTTCCTGCCCGACGCCGAAACCGGCGAGGGGCTTTCCAATCTGGACTACGCCTACATCGCCGCCGAACTCGGCAAGAATCCGCTGGCCTCGGAGTGCATGAACTGCTCGGCCCCGGACACCGGCAACATGGAGGTGCTCGAACGCGTGGGCACAGCGGCACAAAAGGAGCGATGGCTCAAGCCGCTGCTCAACGGCGAAATCCGCTCGGCCTATGCCATGACCGAAGTGCACCACGCCTCATCGGACGCCAAGAACATCGCCACCAGCGCCGTCCTGCAGGGTGACGAATGGGTGATCAACGGTGAAAAGCACTACATTTCGGGCGCTGGAAGTCCGCGCTGCAAGATCCTCATCACCATGGTTCGCTCCAGCCCGGATGCTGCGCCCCACAAGCAACAGTCGATGATCCTGGTTCCCAAGGACACCCCCGGCGTGAGAATCGTCGGCCCCATGCATGTGTTCGGCGAAGACCACGCGCCGCACGGGCACATGCACATCGTGTTCGACAACGTGCGGGTTCCAAGGGACCACATGCTGCTCGGCGAAGGGCGCGGCTTCGAGATCTCCCAGGTCCGCCTGGGCCCGGGCCGCATCCACCACTGCATGCGCTCGATCGGATCGGCCGAAAAGGCACTGGACCTGATGCTGCAGCGCGGTATTTCGCGCAAGGCCTTTGGCAAGAAGCTGGTCTGGCTCGGCGGCAATGTCGAGGTCATCTCGCGCGCGCGCATCGAGATCGAATCGATGCGCCTGATGGTACTCAAGGCGGCCAAGGCGATGGACGTCTTGGGCAACCGTGAGGCCCGGATCTGGGTCCATATGGTGAAGGCGCTGGTGCCCGAGCGCGTCTGCCAGATCATCGACCAGGCGATCCAGATGCACGGCGCCCTGGGCGTCTCGCAACACACGCCACTGGCGCGCATGTACGCGCAGCAGCGCACGCTGCGCCTGGCCGACGGCCCGGACGAGGTCCATCACCTCGTGGTGGGCCGCAACGAGATCCGCATGGTCGAGGGTGGCGACGAAGACGCCAGCATGCCGGTGGTGTTCCGCAACTGAACTTTGCGGATCGGCGCCACGGAGTTCCCGCGAAACACCTTGCTTTTAAAGAGTCTCGGTAAACATTGAACTTGTTTATCCGAACTATCATTTGGCCGATGATCGCTACCTGAATACCAAAGCAAGGAACGGGAATGTGGTACGCAATCAGCTGGTTGATCGTTGTTTTTCTGCTGGCAATGTGGACGCTGCTGGCGTGGGCGACACATGCTGCTGTGCAGTGGGTGGCCGGTCTGTCCGGCGCGCAAGTGGGCGCGGCTACCGGTGGCGTGACCGAAGCGGCCAAGCAGATGGGCGCGCTGCGACTGCCCGAGTGGTTGACGGTCTGGTTGCCGGCGGGGGTCCTGGAGCCGTGGGCCGACATGGCTGCATCGCTGATGCCGTGGATCACGTCCATGCTGGGGCAGGCCCCGGCCCTGGTCGCCTGGCTGTCTCCCGTGGTCTGGGTGGCCTGGGCCATTGGTGCGATGCTGCTGCTTGCGCTGGGCGCCGGACTCTCGCTGCTGGTGCGCATCATGAAAGGGCGCACGCTCGGTCGTCCAGCCAATCGTTGAAGCGGGTGCCGGCATGCAGGAAACGTTGGCACCATGGACCGCCCCCAGCCATGCACAACGCCGGTAGCCGCGCTGGCCTCTTTCCTCTTCCCCAAGCCCGTGCTCTGGCGCCTCGCCAGGCCATGGCATTGCGCCCAACGCCTCCCAACAACGCAGCATGACCGAAACACTGTTATGGATCCTCAGCACCGGCCTGATCCTGCTGGGATTGGCCGGCACTGTGTTACCAGCCTTGCCCGGCACCCTCTTTGTATTGGCCGGCATCACGCTCGGAGCGTGGATCAACGACTTCACCGTTGTTGGCTGGGGCAGTCTCGGAGCCGTCGCTGTGCTCGCCGTATTGGCCTGGGTGCTGGACTACGCGGCTGGCCTGCTTGGGGCCAGCAAGGCCGGCGCCAGCCGCCAGGCGCTGCTGGGCGCGGCACTGGGCACGGTAGCGGGCATCTTCATGGGCTTGGTCGGGGTCCTGTTCATGCCGCTGTTGGGCGCGGCATTGGGTGAGTACCTTGCACGCAAAGACCAGAACCGCGCGCTGCGTGTGGGCGTGGCCACCTGGCTGGGCCTGATGGTCGGCTTGCTGGCGAAGGTCGTGCTGGCTTTCATGATGATCGGTATTTACGTGGCTGCCTTGTTGCTGTAGGCGCCACCCGACTGATCGAACACACGGCGGCCTGGAACCACAAGCGGCCGACGCAACGCCGCACGCCATCACGCCGCAAACGCAACAACCTGGCCAACTCAGCCGCGCTTTGCCGGAGGCATGGACCGCGCCGCTGGTCGCGCCGTCTTGCCCAGGTGCTCCGGTGCGGTCACGCCCATCGACACGTAAATGCTGGTCAACGCTTCAATCCCAAGCTCGGCCGGGCTGACCCAGGACTGCGGAACAAAAATCAGCGCGCCGCCGACCGGCACTGGCGCTGTGGGCACCAGCACCCCCAGGTAGGGCTCGCCCCCTACCAGCACCACCTCGGACGACGACAACAATCCCAGCACCGCAACCTTTCCGGGACCACCAAATTGGAGCCACACCGGACTCATCGAGCGACCACCCGCAGCGTCGCGCAGTGACAACAGACCGACGAACTTCTGCGCCAGGTCATGGATCTGCCGCACCACAGGAATACTCTGCACCACGCGCCGCACCGCCGCCGCAAGCACCGGCTTGAGGCGCGTCTGTATCAGCAAACCAAGCGCAAAAATCGCCAGCGCAACAATGCCCAGCCCGATCAGGTAACCCGCCAACTCGGAACCATCGATGTCCAGCCCGATCACCACGAACAAACGTCCGACAAAACTGCCCGGACCGAGCCAGTCGTACAGCAACCGCACGCCCCACACGAGGATGGCGACTGTGGCGGCCAAAGGCAATGCGGCCAACAGACCGGTGAGGAAGACGTTCAGGACCGAACGTAAGGTGCGCTGGAACATGGTGCGGAAATTCAAGCCTTCTGGGAAAGATCGGGTGACAGTAGGCTGTCGGGCGTTGGACTGGGTTCGCGCCGGGGAGGGTCGCGTTGCCAGCCAAGGCGTCGGCGAGGCTGTAACTGGCCCACACAAGGAGCCGACAACGACGGATGGTAGCGCGAATCTCCCCGGCCCTTCGGGTTGGGCCTGCAAGGGTGCGCAGGCGGCGTTGCAAAGACTCGCCGGATGTCCTTTCCGG
>Ga0163144_10010847_pt1 | contig 19360 bp, 14 predicted proteins | sample OliLak19BULKMAT1_FD_123175 | JGI IMG/M metagenome (GOLD analysis project Ga0163144, IMG submission 123175) | Freshwater microbial mat bacterial communities from Lake Vanda, McMurdo Dry Valleys, Antarctica - Oligotrophic Lake LV.19.BULKMAT1 | ecosystem: Environmental > Aquatic > Freshwater >... | reverse complement strand
GGCGGTTCGCGAATGAGGTCGAGCAGTGTAGGGGCAGTTCGCGAATGAGGTCGAGCAGTGTAGGGGCGGTTCGCGAATGAGGTCGAGCAGTGTAGGGGCGGTTCGCGAATGAGGTCGAGCAGTGTAGGGGCGGTTCGCGAACCGCCCTTAATAGCGCCGTAGAGCATTGAGGTTGGTGTGTGCGCTTCTGAATTCTGACTCCTTGCCTTTCAGCGAACCTGTTTGAGCGCTGTTCCCAATACTGGCAGATCAATCACATCGGATTTTATAGAGGGGAGTACCGTACACAGCCGCATCCTTGGCTCACCAAGCTCGATTAACGTCTGCTGTGCAGCAACGCTAAATGTGCCTCCGAGTGCCAGCAGAACGGAATGTGCTGGCCGACGCAAACGGACAACCTCAGCAAGATCCTGTACATCGGTCGCTCCAACAAGTGGCCGTGCCTGAACCATGACAAGCGTTATTTCACCACCTGGGGCTGCCAATGTCATCAGCCAGCGATTCGCCCGCAGCTGAACAAGCTCCATTACCTGGTAGCCCGCCGAACGAGCAAGTTGTGTGAGATCGCGTGTTGTAGTAGGAGCCATCGCGCGGCCTCCAAATCTGGTTCGTGGCTCGCGTCTGCCGACATCATCGTCTTCGGCGCGTGCGTACAGAGCATGTGTACGACGAACTATGTTACATAGTTGCTTGTATAAACTTAGTATACCATATGTTGAACCTGTGCCGGATGGATTGGTGTGGTGTACCCTTGTGTACTAATGCCCATACCGGCCAGGGTGTTGTAGTATTAGTCGGTGTTCGGTGCTTAGTTCTCAGTTCTGCAGTTCAGTGGTGTGGTTCATTTACGCCTGGAGCACTTCAGTGTACAATACCAGCAACTTTGTGAAGGGAGATACAAATGAAGTTGAGTCGTTTCGCCTCATATGCCTGGAGTGTTGTTGTCTACAACCTTGGCGTTATCTTATGGGGTGCCTATGTCCGTGCGAGCGGTTCTGGGGCTGGTTGTGGTGATCACTGGCCGTTGTGTAATGGTGAAGTGATTCCACGTATCCCCGCCATTGAAACACTCGTTGAATTTACCCATCGTATAACGAGCGGGTTGGCATTAGTGAGCGTAATTGGCCTGATCATCTGGGCGTTTCGGATCTATCCACATGGCCATATCGTTCGCCGTGGTGCTGCATTCTCAGTTATCTTCATGGTTACCGAAGCGCTGCTTGGTGCTGGCCTCGTCCTCTTCGAGCTCGTCGCCAGTAATGAATCGGTTGCCCGCGTCTTCTCAATGTCTGCACATTTGATCAATACCTTCTTGTTGGTTGCCGCATTGACAGTAACAGCCGCCTGGGCTTCCGGCCTGCCGCGTCCACGTCTGCGTGGGCAAGGTCAGCTCATGATCACACTCTATATTGGGTTAGGCCTGGCAGTGCTGATCGGAGTAACTGGCGCGGTTATTGCGCTTGGCGATACCCTGTTCTTTGCCTACCTTGCCAAGGGCGGTAGCGAAACAACACTCTCAGCATTTGTTGCAACCCTGAAACAACTGCGTATCGTTCATCCCATGGTCGCCGTACTCTCAAGTATCTACCTTGGTGTATTGGCATGGCAGGTTGCTCGGCTACGTCCTAATCCAGCCGCAGTTCCATTAGCCTGGGCGCTGACGATTCTGATTGGTATTCAGATGATCGTAGGTGTGCTGAATGTCTATCTCAAGGTTCCGATTGTTATCCAGTTGATCCACCTGTTGTTGGCCGATCTGATCTGGATGTCGATGGTTCTGATCTGTGCAAATGCGGTTGCTGAACGCGAGGCTGTTGCGGAAACATCATCTGCTGCAACTCGCCTGCGTGGCTCGCCCGCATCAAGCTAGCCCAGCGCGGCCTACGTAATGCTATGGTTTGAGAAGGGCTTTAGCCCGCCATAACGCGGTGCGCGATAGCGCAACATCTACGCTTTAGCGTACTAGCCCAAGGTTTCAGAAATGTGCATTGGGTTCGGTTGCTTCAGGAAGTTCTGTCGCTTCCCAACCCCTCTCGCCGATGGGAAGGGGCGCAGAGAGTTCCATAGGGAGCAATTCCCCCTCGCCCCGCGTGGGAGAGGGGGCAAGGGGTGAGGGGAACTACGGAATGCTCTCGTGTGCCTCAGTCCATTCGAACATGTTCTGCGGGAGTTGAAGATGGTTCTGCTCTGCTAGGCACACAAAGATCTGGAAGAGATCTGGATCCCACTGAATACCGCTCCGATGCTGCATTCGTTGGAGGGCCTGATCGCGTGTGAGGGCTTTTCGGTAGGGGCGATCAGTTGTCATTGCATCAAACGCATCGACAATCGCAACAATCCGGGCACCAATCGGGATGGCTGCTCCGCGCAGGCCATACGGATACCCAGTGCCATCCCAACTCTCGTGATGGCCCAACACAATCGGTCCAATACTGCGCGCAAATCGCATTGGCGCAATGATCCGCGCTCCACGTTCTGGGTGGCGCTTAATCTGCTGATACTCTGTACTCGTCAGCGCTGCTGGCTTGCGAAGGATCGAGTCGTCTACCCCGATCTTCCCAATATCATGCAGAAAGCCACCATATCGCACAACACGCGCCTCTTCCGGCGGTAAGCCTGCCGCAAGCGCAAGCTGCTCACTATAATAGGCCAGCCGCCGAATGTGCCCCTCTGTATACAGATCTTTTGCTTCAACTGCTAACGCTAAGGCGAAAATCACACTCTCGGTGCGCTCAAGTTGATCCGTGAGCCGCTTGGTGCGTAGCTGTGAACGGATGCGCGCACGGAGCAATAACTCATCAAAGGGTTTGGTCAGAAAGTCGTCTGCGCCCGATTCAAGGCCTTTACGGCGATTCTCAATATCATCCAGGACAGTCATCATCGTGATCGGGATAAGTGCTGTGCGCTCATCCGCTTTGAGTGTCCTGCACACCTCAAATCCATCCAAATCGGGCATGGTCACATCAAGTAGTACAAGATCTGGATGTTCACGGCGCACCAATTCAAGGGCCTCGCTGCCATTGGTTGCGACAATCACATGGTGGCCTTCGTCTACCACAAACCGTACTAAAAGTTCACGAATGATAGCATTGTCATCAGCGATCAATATCGTGGCACGAGCAGGCATCGGGGCTCCTTCATCGTCGATACACATGTAGCCGTAGACGCGATGCGACAATTGGATCAGCGATGAAACATGATACGACGATCACGCAATAGTATTTCACTATTATAGCTGATTGCTCATCGTAATCAGCTTGATCAATTGTTACATTGTCATCATATTGTCATGCGCCGGTTGTTCAGTACCATCGGACTATTGTTACCTGGTTGGGCAAAACCTATAATGCATATTGTATCCAGAACGGTCAGAAGGAAAGGTCAGATCATGCGACGTGCCCGTGGTCAATCAATGGTCGAAATGGCACTATTATTACCACTGCTATTGTTGCTGATTTTCGGCATCATCGACTTTGGCTGGTATATATATGCATACTCGTCGGTATACCAGGCTGCCCGTAATGGCTCCGAAGTCGCTGCTCAATTGCCGCCCTTTGAAGAGACTTTAGCAGATCCGGCGACCAAAGCCATTGATCCATGCTATCAAACAATTATCAACGAAGCTCAGAAGCAAATAGTGATGTTCAACCTGATCAATGGTGTCACCGTTACATACCCAGACAATACACTCGCCGTCAAACGTGATCTTGGAAACCCGATCAAAATTTCTGTCCAGTATAGCCTCGAATTACTTACGCCACTAGCACGATTGGTTGGTATCGGCAATAACGGCCGTGTGACAATAACGTCCAGTTCGGTACGCTCAATCGAGGCATTGGGATACGCACCAATATCAGCAACGAACCAGAACGGTATTATCTGTAAGCAGCCCACCTAGGGGAAAATTATGCACACACGTTTCAAACGGATCCCCCTTCCAGGTCAGGCCTTGGTTGAGTTTGCCCTCTCAGCCACACTGATTTTCATGTTGTTGGCAGGCGCAGTGGATGTTGGTCTGATCTTTTTCAACATCCAGGGTCTCAATAACGCCGCCCAGGAAGGTACACAATGGGGCAGTCGCTATGTCATAAGTGAGACAGTAGCTAACGGCTCAACACTCGTAACCCTGAATGAATCTGAGATTCGCAGGCGTGTTCGCCTTGAATCGGGTACGAGCGGGGCAACGAATGTTGTCAATCTGCGTGACCTCAATTCTGATGGTATCCCGGATTGCCAAACGGACGCCTGTGATGCTGGTAATGGCGATGCACAGATTAACCCAGCAACTGGTAATCGAATCGTTGATGATTATATTGACGTTGAGGCGCTTGAAGATGTGAATGGTGATGGCGATCCAACCAACGATGGCTCAACACCATGCCCTAATCTTGGCTCACCAACCGCCCGCTGCTATGTCCGTGTGACGGTTCACAGCGACTATAATATGTTTATTCCGATTGCACCGGCATTTGGCCGCAAAGTTCCGCTTCGATCAAGCTACTTCTTGCCTATTCGGAGTGGTTTCCAGGTGGCTAACCCACCGACGCTGACGCCGAATGTGCAGACAGTGACGCCAACGCCAACCAATACACCGACAAATACGGCGACGAGTACGCCAAGCCTTACACCGACAAATACGGCAACGCGGACGAATACACCGCTGCCAACGAATATCCCATCGAACACGCCAACTAGGACGAGCACGCCAACTAATACACACACGCCGACAAATACGGCAACCAGGACGAACACACCAACCAATACAGCAACCAAGACGAATACGCCGACGTCGACGAATACACGTACGCCAACTGCTACTGCGACACCAACGCGGACGAATACGCCAACACGGACGGCCTGCCCAGTGCCAGCTTGTACGGCTACACCGACCAATACGGCGACGGCGACGGCAACGAAGACACCGACGGCAACCAATACGGCGACAGTGACGAATACGCCGACAGCAACCTCTACACGTAGGCCGACACGGACGAACACGCCAACGCGGACGGTCTGCCCAGTACCGGCATGTACTGCCACACCGACGAATACGCCAACGGCGACGAAGACCAATACGCCGTTGCCGACGAATACGGCGACGAAGACCAACACGCCGCTGCCAACGAATACGCCGACAGCGACGCCGACGAAGACCAATACGCCGTTGCCAACGAATACGCCGACGAAGACCAACACGCCGCTGCCAACGAATACGTCGCTGCCAACCAGCACGGCAACGAGGACAAACACGCCGCTGCCAACCAGCACGATAACAGCAACGCCAACAGCGCCGCCAACGAACACGCCGACGGAAACGCCGCTGCCGACGAATACGCCGACACGGACAATCCGGCCAACAGCAACAGTAGCAGGTGGATAACGAACTGTATGTGCGGCCTCTCTGATCAAGCGGGGCCGCACCCAAATCAAACCAGCCTATCTTAAGGCTATACCCCGGAGAGCATTACTATGAAGAAACGTTTTTCTCGCACAAAGGCTCGTGGCCAGAGTATTCCTCTGATTGCAATAATGATTGTTGTATTGTTTGGTATGGCTGCGCTTGCATTGGATGTGGGCAATACCTATGCCGAACAGCGTAGTGTGGTTCGGGCAACCAATGCTGCTGCAATCGAGGGTATGAACACGGTTATTGCTGGCGAAACTCCACAGGTGCTCTATGATCATGTGATCACATCGCTGCGTGGTAACGGCCTGCCGATTGTCACTGATACGAGTTCGCCACAACCAGGTGAAGTCACAGCGAAGATCGATCTGTTGGATGAAACTGGTGGTTTGATTGCCCAATGCCCTATTCCAGGGTGTGATGATGCAACGTTCAGTAGCATTCAGGGCAATATTAGCTACATTCGTGTCCAGACAAATGGTACCGTCGAGACCTATTTTGCACGGGTTGTTGGCAGGCCCACCTTGCCGGTCAATTCCGTTGCCCATGCATCAAAAGGATTGTGCCCAAGCGGTATCTATCCCATTGCCGTCGATGATACACTTCTTAATCGGGGAGCACAGCGCTTCAAAAATCCCGATTCGCTCTATAGTGACGAAATCTATCGCAATCGGACACAGAAGCGCATCTTCCTGAAAGATACGAATGCCTCTGGGAACTTTGGATTTATGCGCTGGCGTGGTGATCAGAATAGTGGTAATTCTGCAACAGATCTCGCTGCTGGACTAACAGATGCTGGGACGATTGGTGCTGGCTATGTTGAGGCAGATTGGCCGACTGATAACACGGTTGCGCTTCAAAAGACGCCAGGGTATCCGCCAGTGCCAAATCGCCCAAGCCCTGGAGATTGGGTTGCTGGTGCAGCTGGGTTGATGAATAGTAATGCTGTTCGAGATCAATTTGATCTGCATATGCGCAATCGGACTATCATGACCCTGCCAATTTATCAGGAATCTTCCGGTAATGGTGCTAATGCCGCCTATTATATGGTCGCAGTTGGTAATTTTTACCTGCGTGGCTATGGCTTCGTCAACCCGAATTCGGCTGATGCTGCTAAGTATGGAAACTCGGGTTGGTATATCGATCTCGTCTTTCTTGGCAATGGTAGCCAGTGTGCCAACCTTGTTACCGGTACATCGGTCGTGGAGCGCATGACTCTGGAAGGGCAAGTTTCGTTCTTCCCCCACTATGCAAACCTTTCCGATCCAACTGACCTGCCAATTCAGTATGTTGTCGTTCTGGACGTTTCTGGTTCAATGAGCTGGAGCTTTGCTGGCCAGGCCAATGTGGGTGCTAGCTTAGTAACTTGCCAGGGCGGTGGCGCAATCTACTGTCCGCCAGGAACAGTGCTATCGTCTGTTGCTGATCGCCGTATTGTGGTTGCACGTAATCTCCTAACTCAATTTGTGAACAATGTGCGTCCGCAGGATCAGGTGCGCATTGTCACTTATTCCAACACATACGGGAGCACCAATGATGCAGCAAACACATGGCCTACCGATGATGAAGCGCTCGATGGCCTTTCTCGGGTCTATCCAGATTTCTGGACGAGCGATAAGCCAACGCTGACTTCTGCAGTGGCTGCGGCTGCTCTCGATGTGACGAGTGGTGAAACACCCAGCGCGATTGGGTTGGCCCGCGCAACACAGCTCTATGCAAACTCGGCCAGTACCGATCCGGCAACGGGTAAACAGTATAAGCGGGCTGTCATTCTGTTGACTGATGGTGTGGCCAATGTGACCCGTAACGGATTGTTGAATAATCCTCCAGGGTGTGGTTCGGAGGATACATCCTGCCAGGAGGGTATTTTCCCATCAACCAACCCACCATTACTCAAGCCGATCTCGGCTATGTATCAGGAGGCGACAACACTTACAAACCTGATTGCACCACCCAATACAACGATTACTGGTAGCGGTATCTATGTTATCGCGCTAGGTACTCAGAGTGTCGCAACATCGCTGCAGCTCATTTCACCGAACCTGTATTATGCTGACCAACCGGGCGCGTTGCAAACTGCCCTGAATGCCATTCGGAACCAGGTTACATTTGCAACATGCAATGATGGTGGGGCCGCACGTACATCACCGCTTGAGCAGATCGGCTCAAATGGGCTACCAGATCCAGGCGTATTGGCGACCAGTGGTGTTACGCTTCCAGATGTTGGTGTCGTCACACTGACACCAGGCACTGGCGGATCACCAATTACTGGCCCAATTACCTGGGATTCAGGCAGCGGGCGCTTGTATTACCGAATTACCAATATTCCGCCAGGCCAATATACGATACAATACTGGCTAGCCTATAAGGCACCGGAAGATGGTATTACCCGTATCTATACCTATGCCCTGCCAATCACTGGTGGTTCGTTAACCACCGATAATCAGCCAATTGATCTGACGCCCAGTACCGGCACGATTGGAAGCCGAATCCAGCCGATAGTTATGGATATGAATCCGACAATTAATGTCTGTACCACTACTCCTTAGTAGCAAAGCGATGAGCTACCCGCAGGTTGTTCCTGCGGGTAGCACAACGCGGCGCCTGGCAGATGGCCGAAACAGCCGAAGCCATAGCGCCGCGCTTCTGTTATCCTCTCCACTTGCCCATAAGGAGGTTCCCCGACATGGCCAGAACACGAAACCCCTCATCCTGGCTGCAATCCCTGGTACTCCTCGGTATCTGTCTCGCAATTATTGTTGGCATCCCTGCACAACCGGCTCGGGCAGCGATTCAGCAAAACCAGGATCTCGACAATGCGCTGGCTGATTTTGACAAGGGTTCATTTCAGCTCACCGCCTCGGCCAACTACTCAACTGGCACTCCACCTGCTGGAGATGTTGCTGGTGCAGTACAGCTTGCACCGATTGCAGCGCTGCGCTCAATGGTCTCTGTAACAAGCCTACCATCGGCCCGCCAGGATGCCGGTATTGTTGCCGTTGGCCGCAATATCTTTGTGATTGGTGGTGGTGCGCCTGCGACCTCTGCGACCGTGTATGTCTCCCAGGTTGATCTTTCTGCTGCTGGTGCTGGTGGGTTGGGAACCTGGAATACTGATCCCAGTTTGCCAGCAGTTATCCATAATACTGCACCACCCACTGCAGTAGCCGTTGCGGAGCGAACAAGCCCTGCCGTAGCAGCCTATGTTACAGGCCAGGATAGCGGCTATATCTATGTTGTTGGTGGGCAGGTTATTGTCAGTGGTAGTACGATTTCGAGCTATTCGGTGCTGCGTGGCACAGTTGTGGCTGGCCGCGTGACGAGTTGGGATCCACTACCAAATCTGCCAGCAGTCGTAGTTGTGACTGGAGCGGTTGGTTTGGCGAATGCATCGGCCTTTGTCGCACAGGTCAATGGCCGCACCTTCCTGTATGTGATCGGCGGATTGCAGATCTATCGAAGTGGTGCGAGCACATTCAGAGAGGGTTCGCGGCAGATTATCTATGCCGAGCTTGATGCCAGCGGTGCATTAATCGGTAATGCTTGGAATGCAACCCAATTCACCATCCCGCTGAACCCCAATCCAGGCGCGGTTGGTGGTATCTGGAGTAGTGCGGTTGTTGGCGATGCCTTCCGCGATGCGAGTGGCTTGAATACTAATAACAATTTCTATATTCTTGGTGGTCAGACCAACTTCTCGCCAGCAACATATACCAGCGCCATATACCGTGCTGATATAGCCAGCGATGGTACTCTCACCATGTCGAATGCGAGCGGTACTGGTGTCAATAATGCCTCGCTTGGTACAGCTCGATCAGGCCATGCCGCTGTCCAGTTCAAGGGTAGTATCTATGCTGCTGGTGGTGTGGTTTCGGGTAGCCCAACCCAGACGGTGCTTGGCAGCTATGTTCAGACCAACCGAACCTTTCCGGAACTAGGTGGCCCTGGCTCGTCAATCTATTTTATTTCGAAGAATGGATTGCCATCTGCACGCTCTGGCCATGGCATGGTTGTTATTCCGGATTCATTCAGCAACCCGACCAAGGGCTTTGTCTATGCGATTGGTGGCTCGAATGGGACGGCACCGCAAACGACGATTTTTCGCGGGACGATTAGTGATCCATCGGCGACGGATGTGAGCTTTCCGTTGGAGGGCTACTATGTCTCGAAACCGGTGCCATTCACATTCGCGCAATCACGATTGAAGAAGATCTTCTGGACAGCCACGATCCCGACTGGTGCGGGTATTGATATATCGTTCCGTGTCAGTAATGATGCGACCTGCGCCGATCTCGGCACCCGCAGTGAGGCGGCAGCTCCATGGAATTCTGCGCCAGGCACATTCAATGCTACAACCAATCAGTATGAATTCGCGCTTAACACCGATCCAGCAAACTGCTTCCAGTATCGGGCACGCCTTGCACCAACGAATAATAGTGATACGAACGCCACACCATATCTCCAGCGACTAGGAGTCGTGATCGAGATACCAGGCGCGACCGATCTGACTGTCAAGTCGGTTACTCCGGTTGGCACATCGGATGCTCTTACCGGCCTGGCAATTACCCTGCACAACGAGAATGTGTTCCTGCCGGGCGAACCAACCCTGCCAGCCGATTTTGGCCCCAATGGCTTTGGATCGCTACAAGGCAGCTTCTTTGTTGATGTGTTCGTTTATCCCCCTGGTGTGACGCCGCCAGCAACGCAACCCTACCCAACCGTTCTAACTGCCTATGCGCGGCTCTCGATCAATGTGTTTCGCAATGAACTCAAGGCTGGCCCAAATGGCACCGGCTATGATTTTACTATTCCAGCAAATCGACCGTTGTGCGACTATACCATTGCCATTACGCAAGATAGATGTGTAACTCGCACGATGCGCGATCTCTTCCCCGATGTAGGAGTTTATAAGCTCGTGGTGGTGGTCGATGGCAATAATGATGTGGATGAGCAGCCAACTGGTGTCAATCAGGCCAAATCGAATAATGTATTTGGCCCTGTTGACATTACCATCACCACGCCGCCGCCTATTGGTGGCGGTTCAAATTACGTCTATTTGCCGGTGCTTGTAAAATAAATACAGAATGGCCGGATATTCGGTGAGCATCCAAATCCTGGATGCTCACCGAATAGAGAAATCTACGTAGGTGTATCGTAGGATGTTTGACACAATTACCCACACAAGGCTCGATTATGCGCGTCCTGTCGCGTCATGCGCGCAACCACTTGTCAGGCTGTGCTATAATGCCATATGGTCGCCACAGTGCAATTTCCCCGTGCTTGTTGAAAGAAAGGGATAGCTCATGAGGGGTGGAGGTCGGCTTTTTCTGTTGCTCGGCGTTGTGATTGCCGCCGCTGCCGCGCTGCTCCTGTTGTTTTTTCTCCAACCGCAGACGGCAACGCCGGATCCAAATGCGCAACTCCCGCCCACGGCTGTCGTGCGAGTGAAAGTCGTCACTGCGCGGCTTGATCTGCCGGTAAATTCGATCATTACCGATACCCAGTTTCTGGCCAGTGATGAGATCACTGAGACGGAATTCAATGACCAAAAAGGGGAGTACTTCACGAACGAGGCTGATCTGATCAATAAAGTGACTGTCAATGCCTTGGTCGCGAATCGCCCAATTCGCAAGAGTGATGTTGTTGATGGTGGTCTTTCGCTGCTGATCCCGACAGCTGAGCCAGATCAGCCACGGCCGAAGGCGATTCCATTCCAAGTCAATAGCCTGACTGGTGTTGCGGATTTGGTGACACCTGGTGATTTTGTTGATCTGGTGGTGACATTCAGGATCGAGCGGTTCTATATTCGGCCAGGTTTGGTATTCGATCCAGTCACAAAGACCTACAATGTCACATTCACCGAGGATAAGTTCACCGATTCATCAACCAAAACACTGGCGCAGAATGTTCAGGTACTCAAGATGATCTACCCCAGGGTTGAGCCGAGTGGCACTCCGACAGCGGCTCCGGCTGCGGCTCCACCACCACAGAACCCAGATGGTTCAGCAGTCAATGCGCAAGCAAATGTTGGCGCTGTCGCTGCGGGCGATACCTTGACCCCTGGAAATTGGGTTGTGATCCTGGCAGTGACGGATCAAGAGGCTGAGCTGATCCGCTACTCACTGCAGCAATCGAGTAGCATGGCGCTGATCCTACGTGGCCGTGGCGATAGCGATGTCGAGCAGACGCTTGGTGTCACGCTTAACTTGTTGGTAAGCCAATTTGGGTTACCTGCACCTGTGCCATTTAATGTTCCACCAGCGGATGTGAATGCCCTGACACCTACGCCGCAACGTTAGGATCGCTTGCGCGGCTTTGCAGATGGTGTCCGGTAGCCATGCAATGATTGCGGTGGGATGGTATACTTATGGTAGTAACCATCCCACTAACACTATGGGTAGCTCGTAGTATGAGCGCATTGTTGTGATTACTGACGGTTGAGGGGGCCAGGTATGGCTGATCAGGCCAAGATTCGCGTCGTTATCGTTGATGATATTACCGAGACGCGCGATAACCTAGAGAAATTGCTGTTCTTCGAGAAGGATATTGAGGTCATTGGCAAGGCGAGTAGCGGGCGCGAGGCAATTGCGCTTGCACGCCAATTGCAGCCTGATGTCATTCTCATGGACATCAACATGCCGGATATGGATGGTATCGCGGCGACTGAGGCATTACTCAGCCAGGTACCAACAGTCCAGGTCATTATGATGAGCGTCCAGGGTGAGAACGATTATCTGCGGCGTTCTATGCTGGCTGGTGCGCGCGAATTTTTGATTAAGCCAATTGGTGCCGATGAACTGTATGCTGCGATTCGGCATGTCTTTCGCCTTCAGACGACACAGCGCCGCTATGTTCCTTCAAGTAGCGGTGAGCAAACGAGCGGTGGGGCGAATGATGGCCCTGGTCAAGGGCAGGTGTTTGCTGTCTTTAGCCCCAAAGGCGGCGTTGGCGTCTCGACTATTTCATCGAATCTGGCAGTTGCCCTACGTCAGACAACCGGCAAGCGGGTTGCGCTTGTTGATGGAAATATGACGTTTGGAGCCAGTGCTGTGATCATGAATCTTGTTTCAAACAAGACGATCAAGGATCTTGCCGATAAAATTAGCGAGATTGATCGTGACCTGATCAATGACGTGATGGTGACGCATGCATCACAGGTAAAGATCCTCCTGGCTCCGCCAAACCCACAGTTGGGCGAACTAGTAACATCGGATCATTTGCGTGCGATCCTGGAGGCGCTCAAGAAGGAATTTGATTATATCGTTGTTGATACGCAATCCTCATTTCAGGATCGTGCATTAGCAGTGCTGGATCTCGCTGATCGTATTGTTGCGCTGATGACCTTGGAAATGCCGTGTATTCGTAATATTAAGTTGTTTCTTGAAGTCGCTGAATTGCTTGAATATCCCTCGGAGAAGACGATTCTGGTGCTGAATAAGGCCGACAATCGGCTTGGCCTACGGGTTGAGAATGTCGAGGAGCATATTCAGCATAAGGTTGCACTTCAGATTCCGAATGCTGCCCATGAGATGACGCTCTCGATTAATCAGGGAGTTCCGTTGGTGATTGAGAAACGCGATCATCCAACATCGAGGAGTATTTTCCAGCTAGCGACCTTGTTGGCAAACAGCCGTGGGGCAACAGTTGCAGCAACCAGTGGGCCGAAGAGTGATAGGCCAGATAAGAATCAGGGCAATAAAGACAAAGACAAAGGTCGCAGTGGTCTATTTGGACGGCTGCTTGGGTCGAAGTAGGGGGTAAACGATGTCGTTGCTTAAGCGAATTGGTGGTTCAACTGGCGCGATCGGGAATGATGCTGCCCAGCCAGGTAATCGCCCGGCTGGCCCGCCACGATCTGATGCTAAAACCTCTGCACAAGAAGAGAACCAGAACGATTTGAAGATCCGTGTGCAAACCCGTTTGCTGAACGAACTCGACCCGAAAATGGATCTGAGCAATGTTGCCAAGGTACGCCAACAGGTAGAGGAGATCTTCAATTCAATTCTCGATAGCGAGAGCATCGTTCTGACACGTACCGAGCGAGCGCGCATGTTTGAGGCGATTGCTGCTGATATTATTGGGTTCGGGCCACTTGAACAACTGCTCAATGATAACGAAATCAGTGAAATCATGGTGAATGGCCCGAAGAAGATCTATGTTGAGAAGCGTGGCAAGGTGACAAAGAGTACTGTCACGTTTAGTGATGATCAGCATGTGTTACGCGTCATTGATCGCATTGTCGCACCGCTTGGCCGCCGTATCGATGAGTCCTCGCCGATGGTTGATGCGCGCCTTCCTGATGGAAGCCGTGTGAATGCAGTTATCCGCCCAATTGCGTTATGTGGCCCGACACTCAGTATCCGCAAATTCAAGAAGGATGGCGTTTCGATCGAGGATCTGATCCGATTTGGATCACTCACCCGTGAGATGGCCGAATTTCTAGCGGCGTGTGTGAAGGCCCATTTGAATGTGGTTGTGTCCGGTGGTACTGGTTCTGGCAAGACGACCATGTTGAATGCGCTTTCGGGGTTCATTCCCGATGGCGAACGGATCATCACGGTTGAGAATGCGGCTGAGCTTCAACTGCGCCAGGATCATGTCATCCCGCTTGAATCGCGGCCACAGAATGTTGAGGGTAAGGGCGAGATCTCGATCCGCGATCTGGTGATTAACTGTTTGCGTATGCGCCCTGACCGTATTGTTGTTGGTGAGTGCCGTGGCGGCGAGGCATTGGAAATGCTTCAGGCCATGAACACTGGCCACGATGGTTCGATGACAACCCTGCATGCCAACACGCCGCGTGATGCAATTGCCCGTATCGAAACGATGTGTCTGATGTCGGGGATGGATCTGCCAGTGCGGGCGATTCGTGAGCAGATTGCTGCGGCAGTGAATGTGATTGTTCAGCTCTCGCGCTTGAAGGATGGTTCGCGCAGAACTGTTTATATTACTGAAGTCCAGGGTATGGAAGGTGATGTTGTCGTGCTCTCGGATATTTTCGTGTTCGAGCAGCAGGGTATTGATGAAAAGGGCAAGATCATCGGCCAGCTCAAGCCGACCGGATTGCGCCCACGTTTTGTGGACCGCTTCGAGGAGAACAACATCTATCTGCCGCCGAATATCTTCGGCTTTAGCGGGATAGATCGCTTCTAGAGGGGGATTATTGATGCCTGCGAATATCCTACCGTTTGCTGGGGCTGGTGTTATATTTGTTGTGATCCTGGGCGTGTTTATGCTGATCGCCCGCCGAGTTGGATCGACTGCGCCAGCTGTTGATGATCGCCTCAGCCAGTTTGCAAGCCGGCGGGAGGATAAGCCGACTAAAGAGAAGGATGCCAAGGCGCTTGCCCAGATCGACGCAGTTGTGTCGAAAGGGAAGCGTGGCAGCCAGATGGCACGCGATCTGGCACGAGCTGATGTCAAGCTGACGGTCACTGAGTTTATTGGTGTCAAGATTCTTGCCGCAGTTGTTGGTGGCGCTCTTGGTGCAGTGATTGGCCGAGCCTCAACTGAAGCGATGGTTCTTGCTGCGCTTGTTGGCGCGCTGTTGTTTTCATTTGTTCCAAACATGTATATTGGCAATGCTGCTAAGGCGCGTGTCAAGAAGTTTAATGATCAGTTGGGTGATACGATATCGATGATGGCGAATGCGTTGCGTAGTGGTTCAAGCTTTTTGCAGACGCTCGATATTGTTTCGCGCGAGGCCCCCAACCCGACATCAAGCGAGTTCCGACGCATTGTTCAGGAAGTGAGCCTTGGGCTGACGACTGAGGATGCGCTGCAGAATTTGTTGAAACGGTTGCCATCTGATGATCTTGATCTGTTGGTGACGGCCGTTGGTATCCAGATGGAGTCGGGTGGAAATCTGGCCCAGATCCTTGATACCATCGGCCATACTATTCGTGAGCGTGTGCGGATCAAGGGTGAGATTGATGTGCTCACCGCGCAAGGCAAGATCTCGGCGTATGTGATTACCGGGTTACCGATTGCGTTAGCGATCTTTATTACGATCCTGAACCCTGGTTATATGGCACCCATCTTTACTTTTGGGTTTCCACCAGATGCATGGTGTTGCTTACCGGTTGCCTCGCTTGTTATGATTGTGATCGGCTATTTTACGATCATGAAGATTATCCAGATTGATGTTTGACGTTAGGGGAGGTGGAAGATGGCACTTACACAGCTGATTCCCTTGATTGGGTTCGGTGTGCTCGTGCTGTTGGGGATCGGGTTGGTTGCATTCGGGTTGCGGCGAACGTCTCAGCCTGATGTGATCGGTTCGCGCCTGAGCCAATTCACTGAGCGAACGATGACGCTTGAAGAATTGGAACTCCAACAGCCGTTTAGCCAGCGTGTGATTCTCCCGATGCTACGCGGTATGTTGCTCTGGATTGGCCGATATGGGCCAAAGCAGAGTGCAGAGCGCATGCGCCTTAATTTGCAGCAGGCTGGTAACCCTGGCAACTTACAGCCCATGCAGTTTGCCGGTATCCGGATTGTTCTGGCAGCTGTGTTGTTTATTATTTTCGGGTTTGTCACCACTTCCCAGAAGATGGAATGGACTCAGGCTGCGATGTACACCGCATTGGGTGCGGTGCTTGGGTATCTGCTGCCGAGCATGTGGCTTGGCCAGGAGATTAAGAAGCGCAAGAAGAACATTGTTAAATCACTTCCTGATGCGATCGACCTCCTGTGTATTAGTGTTGAGGCTGGCCTTTCGTTTGATCAGGCACTCACGCGGGTTTCCGATAAGTGGGAAAATGAACTGTGTAAGGAGTTCAAGCGTATGCTGACCGATGTGCGCCTTGGCCGGGTGCGGCGTGAAGCATTGCGCGATATGTCGGCTCGCTGTGGTGTCGATGATGTACAAACGTTTGTGGCTGCTGTCATCCAGGCCGAGCAGTTGGGTGTTTCGATGAGCCGTATTCTGCGTATCCAATCGGACCAGATGCGTTTGCGTCGCCGACAGCGGGCTGAGGAAGAGGCTCATAAAGCACCAATCAAGATGTTGTTTCCAATGGTGTTTCTGATCTTCCCATCGCTGTTTGTCGTTATTCTCGGGCCAGCGGTTCCACGAATTATGAGTGGATTGGGCGGCCTGTAGCGCGGAGGCACGGAGCGGCGATATATCGCGTCCGTACAAGCCCGTAAATAAAGATGTACCCAATAACGCGCCCTTACCCTGTGTACCGGTTTCCATTGATAGAAACTGGGATGGGGTGGGGGCTTGTTTGATCAGTGAGAAATGATATGACATTGCCAATCGCGAAGATTCTTAATCTGACACGTGGGAGTGTGATTGCGGAGCAGGCGGAATTGGCGCGTACCTTTGCGGCACGTGGGCAGGGTTTGTTGGGCCGTGATAGCCTCGCATCTGGTTCTGGGCTGGTGATTGATCCGGAGTGGAGCATCCATATGTTGTTTATGCGTTTCCCGATAGATGTGCTGTTTGTGAATGCGGCGCATCGGGTGGTTGGGATGCGCGCTGCTCTACCGCCGTGGTCGCCGTTTGCGGGTGTAGCACCCTGGCGTGGCCGCTATGTTGTAGAATTGCCGGTTGGGGCGATTGCGGCAAGTGGTACGCAGATTGGGGATCTGATTGTGATTGAGGAGCGGTGACCCTCACCCCCAACCCCCCTCTCCCCTTGCCAGGCAGAGGGGGAATATTGTTATTAGGGATTTGCGGTGACACATTTGCGCCTGAATGATTAGGGAGCACGCCCGTAGCAGCATACGGCGGCGCTGTTCTGCACGCTGGCTGGATGGGCGAATGATGCTGGAAGCGCCACCGACGTTTTTTCACCATGAGGCGCAACATTTCGGGAGACGCAGGGTTTTGCGGGACGGAGATGCAAGATATTGCGTCTCTACGGATCGGCGGGGCTAGGGTATAATTGCGGCATGCAGATGCCATATTCCGAGGCACGTGGCCGTGTTTGGCGATTTGTGCCATTGCTCCTGTTTGGGATGACGCTGGGCTTGTACCTGGCGACTCTCACGCATGTCCATACGTTCGATGCGCTTTCGTATGTCACCAGTGTTGAGCGCAAGCCGTGGACGGAAGTATTTCACCCGCATCATCTTGGGTATGGGCCGCTGGGTGCGCTGGCGTTGGCGCTCGGGCGGCTGTTTGGCTACCCTGGCGGCGCAGCCCTGCCGATGCAGGTTGTCAATTCGCTGGCGGGTGCGCTTGGTGTTGCGCTGTTCTATCGGTTGGCGCTGCGGGTGGTTGGGCGGGTTGATCTGGCGCTGGCTGTGGCGCTGCTGCTGGCTGGTAGCTATGCCTATTGGTACTACGCGGTTGAGATTGAAGTGTATACGGTTGCAACCCTATTTTTGATTATCTGCCTGCTGCTGATGGCCCGACCTGGCCGACTAACTCTTTTGCACATGGCGCTGTTGGGTTTGGCGCAGGCTGGAACAGTGCTGTTTCATCAGACGAATGTGTTGCTGAGTATTCCGGTGTTGATCTGGGCGCTGGCGCGCTGGCAGGCCAGGCGCGGTGCTGCCTGGGTATTTGTTCGGGAGTTTGCGGTATATGGCCTGGTGCTGAGCCTGGGGGTTGTGCTGCCATATGTTTGGGTTGGCTTTGGGGTGAGTGGGTTTCGGACGCTGGATGCGTTTGTGGGTTGGATGACTGAGTATGTGCGAACTGGGTGGTGGGGTGGGCCGCTGACGAGCAATACATGGGGCCGCCTGGCAACTGGCCTTGGCGATACACTGGCGGCGGGATTTGGTGGCTGGATTGGACTGGCGCTGATCGGGTTGGCATTGGTGGGTGTTGGCAGTGGCCTTTGGCAAAGGAAGAATGGGGCAGCGCAGAACAAAACGATTGGCAATTGGCGGCCATTGATCGGGGCATTGGTTGCATGGCTGCTGGTATATGGCGGCTTTTTTACCTGGTGGGAACCAGATAATATCGAGTTCTGGATTGCGAGTTTGCCAGCGGCGTTGTTGCTGTTGGCATTGGCGCTGAACTATGTGCGGCGTTGGGGCATTGTGATCTGGGTTGTGTTTGGGTTGGCAGCAGTGATGATTGGAGGGAATCTTGATGCAATCCGGCGGCGTGGTGATGCGACAACTGACCTCCAGCGGGTTGTTGCATTGGCATTGGCGCAGCGCAGTACACCGGCTGATCTGTTGCTTGTACCGGATGGCCTGCAGGAATTGTACCTGCCATACTATCAGCAGCGCGAGAATTTTATTTCGTTGAACCAGGCGATCTTTGATGCTGATGGCAAATGGGATGCGGCATGTAGCGCCATTCAGCAGCGGATCGAGATGGCGCGGCATGCTGGGGCAACGGCGCTGATTGCGGAAGAAGCATTGCATCCGCCGCCGCTGTTGCTCACCCGCCACCGATTGGTGCAGGCACAGATCGATGCGTGTTTTGCGGGCTATATTGCTGAGTTGTTGCCGGTGACACTACCGCCATCGGTGCCAGCCTATCTGCGATTGCCATTTGCCCGGGAACTCGTGGATGGGCCAGGCTGGACATTTGGCGCGAGCCGCTTGGGATGGCAGGCGGCGAATGTTATGAATGAACGCTTTGGTGATGGCTGGCGCTTTGTTGCGGGCAGCGACCCGAGCCTGACCAGCCCGCTACTGCAGATCGATACGACAAACTATCGGGCGATCACGATTCGGCTGGCAAACGGGACACAGGCGCATGATGCACAGTTGTTTCTGATTGGTGTCGATGGACGCGCCGATGAGGCCCGCTCACTCCGTTGGACACTGCGGCCAGGTGACGACATGCAAACCTACACGCTTGATCTGCAAGGTGTGCCAGGCTGGCAGGGGGTTGTGACACGCCTGCGGATCGATCCTGTTGGCGTGGGCGATGGTGGGGAAATATGGGTGCAGATGGTGCGGTTGGTGAAATAGTAGAACCGAGTATTCAGGAGTACCGAGTATTCAGGAGTCAGGAGTCAGGAGTCAGAATACGGAACCGAG
>Ga0163144_10010845_pt1 | contig 19360 bp, 17 predicted proteins | sample OliLak19BULKMAT1_FD_123175 | JGI IMG/M metagenome (GOLD analysis project Ga0163144, IMG submission 123175) | Freshwater microbial mat bacterial communities from Lake Vanda, McMurdo Dry Valleys, Antarctica - Oligotrophic Lake LV.19.BULKMAT1 | ecosystem: Environmental > Aquatic > Freshwater >... | reverse complement strand
CAGCCTCGGGATCGGTTACATTTTCTACAGCCGTTGCTCTTGTATTAGGAGAGAATATTGGAACAACAATCACCGCCATTCTAGCAACGCTGGGAGCCAATACCAATGCTAAGAGGGCTGCTCGAGCCCATGCCATTTTCAACGTGGTCGGAGCTCTCCTTCTCGTCCCCTTCTTCTGGCACTACGTTCAGTTTATCGAAAAAATAGTTGGTGGAGTTGCTGATGAACTCGACGCCAATGGGGAACGTCCCAACATTGCGGCTCACATTGCTGCGGCCCACACTTTATTCAATGTGATCGCCACCGTTGTTTGTCTTCCCGTTATCTCTAAACTTGAGAAACTTGTAATTTGGCTCACTCCGGCTCCCGCCACCAAAGAGATTCCCCACCTACGCTATCTGCCCTCTTCGCTCGATCTCGAAGCTCCCGCATTGGCTTTGGCAATGGCCGAAAAGGAACTCGTAAACCTTGCTGACATTACCGGCCGAGCTGTGATCTCTACCAAACAATTGTTACTTGAAGAAAAATTTGATTCGAGTCTTTTTGATAAGATCATGAACTACGAAAAAATTACAGATTCGATCCAAAGTGAAATCACTGTGTTTTTGTGTCGGGTGCAACAGGCACGCCTTTCACCCGATCAGGCAAAGTCCAGCCATGCCTATATATATGCCTCTGACGAGTTTGAAAGCATTGCCGATTATTGTGCCTCCCTGGCACGCGCCCGCTCTCGCCTCCAAGAAGCTGGGCAGCACTTCACAGGACCCGCACTTGAGAACCTCGAAGCTTACACCAGCTCTGTTGTGAGTAACCTCCAAGAAGTTGTGAAAGTCCTATCCAAAGGAACAAAAATTGATCGAGCTTATTTCGAAAAAGTTACTGCCGCTCTTGCCGACGAAGGCAATCGAATCCGCACCCTACATCGAGAACGTTTAGAAAGTGGATCCTGCTCACCTCTGGCCGGAATGGTTTTTACCGATATTATTGTCGGTCTGCGCAAACTCAAGAGTCACACACTTGAAGTGGTGCGGGTTTTGTCTTGAAGTTAAATTAAAAAAAACCGCGAACCTCGCCTTAATTGTGGCAAAAGATCGGCCCCACTTGTGGAAATAGTTCCGTTTTTGTGTTGGCACAGCGATTGCTTAATCGCACCTCTATACAGGAGGTCCCATGACAAAATTTAATTTTAAACTTTCGACCCTATTCACTATCGGCTCATTCTGCCTCATTCCCTTGCTCAGCAATTCAGCACAAGCAATGGGGTCCAAGCCAAACACCGATGAAGTGAAGGGTGTGGCAGCAGCCAACACGGCATCAATAAAAGAATTTACTCTTTCGCCTGACCGTCCAGATCAGGAAATTTTGGAAGCGGCAAATTGTATTGTGAGCATCTCAAACACCACACAAGGTGGATTTATTGTGGGTGCCACATTCGGACGTGGTCTTGTGACTTGCCGTACTAAAACCGGAGAGTGGAGCCGTCCTTCATATTACGATCTCAAAGTGGGCAGCGTAGGCCTTCAAGCTGGATTAAAAACCAGTGACATACTAATGGTGTTTATTGGAGACGACTCTCGTCAAATTTTACAAGACTCCAGTATTAAACTTGGTGGCGACATCAACGTTATCGTCGGTCGTCGTGGTCTCGGTGGAGACTTCCGAAGAGAAGGCACCACTGTAGTGACTTATACTCGAGACAGGGGCTTGATGGTTAATCTCTCGCTGAATGGTGCCATGCTTAAAACCCAGCCCAAATGGAATCAAGTTGCCTATGGCAACATGGAAGATGAAATCAACTTGCGAGATATCCTCGAAACAAGTGGCTCTGTTCCTAAATTCCTAGAGTCTTTCTTAGGCGAAATTGAAGAAGCTGCAGGCGAATAAATTACACATCAAACGAAGGCATCTCAGCTCAGGCTGAGATGCCTTAGCGTATCGCAATGGATACGCGATCCTCTAAGACCTTACGAGAAACCTTTCCCCACCAGTCCAGATGCCCCTTGAGATCAAACCCTTTTTCCATACTCGTGGCTTCAACAGTAAAAGAAAGTGTTCCATAAGTGCGATTTAAATAATCTTTAAGAGTTCCAAAAGTTTTGTATCCGAAGAGATCCTTAGTGAGTCCCACTTGGAAATCTTTAGAAAAATGTTCTTGAAACGGCAAAAGAACCTTTTTGAAATCCTGCAAAGGACTCAAGAGTGTGGTTTCGGGATAAAGCAGAAAACTTCCGCAGCAGTGGTAGTCTGCCGCAAATTCGAGTTTAGCATCCAGATCTTTAAGCTCACGATCAATCCATTGAGTAAGATAAAGAGACTCATTCGAATCAAGAGCCCCTTTAATAAACTCCCGATTCAAATCTCTACCTTGGCTATTTAAACGGGAACTTCGGGCAATTCCATCTGGATTAACTTGAGGAACTATGACGACTACCCCGCCTTGATTCACAAACAATTCGAAATTTTCTCTTAGTAAGTCCTGTCCCTGCCTCTGAGTCACAAGCTCATCCAGCATCCCCAAATACTCATTACCGTGCATTCCCTCAGTTAAAAGCAATGCTTTTCGCTTTGTAAGCGAAGACTTTTTATAAAAACGGTAAGCATTGAGCGGACGCCCTTCCAAGGTATGTCCGTATGTGGTTTTGAGAAGTGCCAATTGTTGATCTTCAAAGATCAATTCTTGCTGAAAATCTCCAGCCACACACACTTGGCTCATCTGCACCCCAACCCATACAGTGAACGCGTATTTCAAAAAACGCAATGTCTTTGTCTCCCCATGTCTTTGTCTCCCCATAAGTAAGTATAAAAGTATTTGTGGCAATTTTTTTGAAAAAGAGAACTTTTAAGAAGATTTCAGGGCAAATTTTCTGACAATATTGCCTCATTGGGGCTTTTTCTTTTGGCACGAGCTTTGCTCCTACACTCACATCAAACCTCAGAAATACAAATTTTAAAGTTTGAGGAAATAGGAGATTTAAAAATGAAAAATAATCTAAATATCAAAACACTTTCTTTGGCTGCATTGGGAATCTTGGCATTTGGTGCCAATAACACCTTCGCAAACGAGTCAGGCACCAGCACGAGCGACTACAATAATGAAAAAAATGCTGTATCTGCCTACAACGGCAAACGTACCCCTGCTGCTAGGGATATGCACCGAGCTGCAACACGCAACCCCAAACGCGATGTGGCTAATTTCAGCACGGGTTCAAAAGCCGATGTTAAAGAAGTGCAAAATGCGCTTTCCGACATAGGGTTGTACCAAGGTCCCGTTGACGGACTGATTGGCGCTCAAACTACCGAAGCCGTAAAGGCATTTCAAAGAGACCATCGCCTAACAGTTACCGGTCGTCTTGATTCTCAAACAATCACTGTCCTAGGCAGAAACAATGCAAATTGGTCTTGGAGTGATTCAGAAATGTTCTCAGAGTAAGCTTTGATTAAGCGATACACTTGAAAATCGCTTAATCTGGACGGGATGATGCGCACCTAGCCTTCATCCCGTTTTTTTATTCGAGTTCCATTTTTTTCTGATAATCAAGATGATTTTTTTAATATGGGTTTACTATTCTTCACTTATTCTCTTTGCTGGTGCAGAACTAACGGCCCTCATGACTTTTGACAAAACTGAGAAGGTATGAAGATTTTTTAACAGCTTCATCATTCTTATTACACATGGACCTATTAGAAATAGGGCTGGAGGAAAAGTAATGGCAAATAAACACGCTCCCTTAGTCACCAACTACAAACAATACGATTCACTTCGCCGACAAGGCGTGAGTAAGAAAAAGGCTCGCCAGCTGGCTAACACCTCAACTAACGATGACTCTTCCTTTGGATTCAATCTGAACACCAGACCTGCCTACGAGGATTGGACAAAAAAGGATCTCTACAAAAAGGCATCTGAGCTCGAGATTGTTGGCCGGTCACAAATGTGCAAAACAGATTTGATCGACGCTATTTGTCATCACTGACATAATCGCGCCTGAGCTTGATTGCCTACCGTTTGGTATGTCATTGTTCTAAACGATGCAATCAACTCATCACCGATAGGTTCTTAAAAACTTATCAAGCCGCTGTTCATGGGGAACTTTTTTCTTGGAGAGAAGAGACTCTGCTCAAGCTTTTAAGATTCTTGGTCGTGAATCTACTACCGAAGAAATTGTATTTCTGAGTCAGCCTAATTCGTCCTTTTAAATCAAAATACAATTTTAACTTTGATTTTTTCACCATTGATCACTCGTCCGTTGAGTTGTTTAACAACTTCTCGGGCGATTTCTTCATCCTGAATGGTTACAAATCCGAAGCCCTTGGACTTTCCAGTCTTTGCATCCATGATCAAGTCGCAACTTTTAAGAGATCCATATTTAGAAAATATCTTATTGAGATCTTCTTCAGTTAATGTTCGTTCGATATTGGTGATTTGAAGCTTCACACAGAACCTTTTAGCACTCCTAAAAAATTAGGGAAAGTGAGGAATTGCTGGAGCCCAGAGAAGCGATTAAGCTTATTCGGTGTCAAGCACTCCAAAAGCCCTTCTTAAGCCTCTTTTTCGAGGACATTCACACCAAGCTGCTTTTTTTACCTCTTTGGGTGCCTGTGCACTTTTGATTGCCAAGGCTTCCACCCAAAATGCATTGCTCTCCGCCACAGTTTACTCTTTTGGACTCTTGTTTCTATTTGGTGTGAGCGCGCTTTACCATCGGCCCCACTGGCAGCCTAAACAACGGGCCCTCATGAAGCGTCTTGACCACTGTGGAATATTTATTTTCATCGCCGGCACCGTAACCCCCATCTGTCTCATGGCACTTTCTCCTACGGAATCAAAAGAGCTTTTGTGGATTATATGGGGAGTTGCCAGTTTAGGCGTTCTCCAATCGATTTTTTGGGTGGGAGCTCCCAAATGGTTCACTGCGATCGTTTATGTCGGCATGGGATGGATTGCCGTGCCCTACATCAATGCCCTCGAACACTCCTTGGGTCGCCAAAGCTTAATGCTAATTCTTTCTGGCGGTTTGGCTTACACAATAGGGGCTGTCTGCTATGCCACCAAATGGCCGAAAATCTCACCCCGTGTGTTTGGCTACCATGAAGTGTTTCATGCTCTAACCATCGTTGGAGTCATTCTGCACTTCGTCCTCATCTATAGGCTCATCAATTAGGCCAACAACTCCTGCACCACTTGTTTAAGAACTCGGGTCTCTCGATAAACGTAAACCCCTAATGACTTCTCTCCAGCTTCGATGATTCTCTGATTGTGAAAGAGAGCCTCTCTCACGTTGACCCATCTAGCCTCCATACCCGCAGCAATTTCATAATGCTCAAAAGTAGCCTCGATTCTCTCCGGCCCAATCTCACAAACATAGTAATAGGAGAGCATGTGTAAAAATTCGTAGTCTTGATTGAAATGAGTTCGCAACTCATCCACATAGCCAAATTCAGACAAGATCTTAATATCCTGAGCACCCGCTTCTTCCAAAAGTTCCCGTTTCAGACCTACCGTCAGATCCTCACCCACTTCAACACCTCCTCCAGGAAAGCTGTAATCGTTGTAGCGTTTGGAGTAGAGCAAAAGAATTTCATCATTACGAAGCAGGATGCCTCGAGCCGATCTGCGATTGAAGACAGTGGAATCTGCCCCTATTTTAAGATCTTTACCCATTCCAAAGAGTAGCCGCATGAGTAAATTTTAACATTAAATCCTAAAAGCAAGATGCGCTCGCGTGTCACCTTCGCCCTTTTTGCGACTTTGATATCAACAGGCGCCCATGCAGAATCCAAAAACCCATGCAAGGACGCTTCCGAAAGATCAAATAACTCTAGCGTTTAGACAGTATCGCGCTGACAAACGAGCCATCGGCGATTGGCGTTGGCTGGAAAGATTTCTCAAGTGGACCCTATGCCACCCTCACCTACGCGCTTATTATAAAGACTTTTCAGAACCCCACAGATATCGTCCTAGAACGAATCTGTAAAAAGTAACGCCTAGGGCTGAGCCATCAACTCAATGTATTCATCGTAGCTGATGTACTTGTCATTCTTAATTGTTACATCCAAATCGATGATACGATCCGCAACTGTTTGAACCAATTCGTGATCATGTGAAGTGAAAATGAGAGTGCCTTTATAGCGCTGCAAACCATCGTTCAATGCATTGACCGATTCCAAGTCCAAGTGACTTGTAGGTTCGTCCATAAAGAGCAAGTTGGGCTGAGAGAGCATCAACTTAGCAAGCACGCAACGAACACGTTCTCCACCTGAGAGCACATTAGTTTTTTTCGTCGCTTCATCTCTACTGAAAAGCATTTTTCCCAAAAAACCTCGGATAAAGCTCTCATCGGGATCGGGAGAATACTGGCGCAACCAATCAATGAGCGACATTTCGTCGAGATCAAAGAAATGAGAGTTGTCGATTGGGAAGTAGCCACGAGTGATGGTGCTACCTACAATCACTTCGCCCGAATCAGGTTCCATTTCGCCATTGTGAATGTTGAACAATGTGGTTTTGGCCACGTCATTTTTTCCAACAATCGCAATCTTGTCGCCCTTTTTGACAGTAAAACGCACATCCTTAAGCAAGACCTGACCATCAATAGTTTTTGATAGACCCTCAACAGTGATGATGTCTTTGCCTGCCTCACGCTTTTGTTCAAAACCTACAAACGGTTGTCTACGTGAAGACATGGGAAGGTCGGCCAAATCGAGTTTCTCAAGTTGTTTTTGGCGCGAGGTGGTCTGCTTGGATTTAGAAGCATTGGCGCTAAAGCGCGCGATGAATCGTTTGAGCTCTTCTGCCTTGTCAGAGTTCTTTTTGTTCTCATCAGATCTCAATCGTTGGGCCAATTCAGAAGACCGTTTCCAAAACTCATAATTGCCTGTGTAGTTTGTGATTTTTCCGAAATCCACATCGGCAATGTGTGAGCACACTTTGTTCATAAAGTGACGATCGTGGGACACGACAATAACAGTTTGCTCGAAGTTCAATAAGAAGTTTTCGAGCCAACGAATCGCGTAAATATCAAGGTGGTTGGTGGGCTCGTCCAGAAGCAAAATGTCAGGGTTGCCGAACAAAGCCTGAGCCAAAAGCACTTTCACTTTTTCTCCACCGCTCAACTCTTTCATGAGTCTTGCGTGGTAGTCGGTGCCTATTCCTAATCCTGCCAGCATCAAAGCCGCATCGGATTCAGCTTCCCAACCATTGAGCTCTCCAAACTGAGCTTCAAGATCCGACGCTCGAATCCCATCAGCTTCAGAGAAGTCAGGTTTGGCATAGAGCGCGTCTTTTTCCTTCATCACGGAATAAAGACGTTCGTTGCCCATAAGCACAACTTTTAGAACTTCAAGTTCTTCAAAGGCGAAGTGATCTTGTCTTAAAAAAGAGAGCACATCGCTAGGAGTGCGAATCACTTCGCCTGTAGTGGGCTCAAGCTCTCCAGATAGAATCTTTAAGAATGTGGATTTTCCAGCACCGTTGGCTCCAATAAGGCCATAACAATTGCCTGGCAGGAACTTTACGTTCACATCGTCAAACAGCTTTTGGCTGCCAAAATTCACTCCGACTCCACTCGTACTAATCATATTCAGCCTGACTTAACTGAGTCGGTCCCAAAAGTCACCCACGAATGAACGCTTGGGAGAGTTGATGAGCGAAGAGGCGTGTCCTAGAGTGATCTTGATGAGCAGCACTCTCCCCAATTGCCCACAATGTGACTCAGAATACACCTACGAAGACGGTGCCATGTGTGTGTGCCCTACGTGCTCCCATGAATGGGCGCAGGCACTCAGTTCAGAGGCTGCGGCTTCAAAAGGCCCTAAGGTTTATAAAGACGCTCACGGGAATATTCTTGAAGATGGCGACACCATTAGCGTGATCAAAGACTTGCGTATTGGAGGCTCCTCCGACTGCGTGAAACAAGGAACAAAAGTAAAATGAAGCTTCGACTCGCCTCGTCTTCAAAAATCTGTGAATTGGATGAGCTCATTGGCAAACAAAAAGACTTCATGCATTTTTCAGTCAGCGGCGACTGAACAGATCACTAAACTCAAGAAGGCTTAGAGATTTTTTGCACTTCTTTCATAAGAGAGGCGTCGCGTTCAGTAACAAAGTTGATCACCAAGCCTTCACGACCCGCGCGTGCGGTTCGTCCGACACGATGAATGTAATTCTCAATTTGTTGCGGCAAATGATAATTGATAACTCGGCTCACGTGCTCCACATCAAGTCCGCGTGAAGCCAAATCAGTCGAAACGAGAATGCCTTCGGCTGCTGCTCTAAAGGCATTGAGATTGGCTCGACGCTCTATTTTATCCATTTCGCCACGGTAGATCGCACACTCACGGCCGCTCTCCTTGAGTTCGGCTGCGAGCTTGTCGCATTGTTCACGTGTGTTGGTAAAAATGAGCGTGCCCCCTTCAATGGGAGTGCTGAGTACTTTCTCAAGAACAGGAAAGCGTTTTCCGTTTTTGATTTTGCGATTGTCAGTTGTGAGCGTGTTGACAATGCGATGACTTCCTTGGCTCTGAATGAGTTCAGCATTGTCGAAAAGCTGCTCGATGAGCTCCTGAACGCTTTTGGACACCGTGGCAGAGAACAAAGCCATTTGACGATCGCCAGGACTTTCTCCAACAAGACGTTTTACGTCGTCAAGAAAGCCTTGCTCCAACATCTGATCCACTTCGTCGAATACAAGAACTCGAATGTCATCAAGTCGAATGAGCTTCTTATCGATCATCTGAACAAGACGGCCTGGAGTGGCCACCAAGACTTCAAAGGGGCCTTTGATGTTACGGCGAGCCACTTCCATGGTCGTTCCGCCCAACACCGTCCTCACCCTCAAACGAGTGGCATGGGTGAAGGTTTTAAAGACCTTAGAAACCTGCTCCCCCAATTCACGGGTAGGCACAACTATCAAAGCTCTTGGAAGAGCCTCGCCTTTTACGGGTTTGCCTTCATCCTCCATGGACTTCAACAGATGTAAAATAGGAAGCGAGTAAGCGAGCGTTTTGCCCCCACCTGTTTCGGCGACACCCACAACGGAGCGCCCTTCTAACAATAAAGGAATCGTGCGGAACTGAATATCGGTGGGCTTCAGCAATTTCTGCTCTTTGAGCGTCGTTTGAATACTGTGAAGGAGGCCCATCTGGGAAAAGGATTTCATGTGCTGCGTTGTAGCACATTCCCCCATTCTAGACCTTAATTTTTAATGCAGATCCAATCATGACAAGCACATTGGACGGGTTTGTGGCCCTCTTTACTGCATTTGTTGGCATAGGAGTCGGCGGGAGTAAAGATCATAGTGCAAACCCGGTCAGCAGCCATAGGGGCACAGGAACGGGTTTTATCAAACATGTCCATGCCTGTGACTTCTTGAGAGGTGATGCTGGCCTTGGGGGTGGCAGGCTCAGGATTTTTTTCTTGCGCCGAGGTGCAGGCCCCTAAAGCGAAACATGAAAGCACGAAAGACATCTGGCTGAGCTTTATGAAATTCATGAATCCCTTTATAGCACCCTTCTAGCTTGTGATATAAACAGGGCATGCAATTCCTCCATGCAATGGTGCGCGTTAAGAATTTGGATGCTTCTTTAAAGTTTTACTGTGACATCTTGGGGCTCGTCGAGGTCTCGAGACAAGATCATGAGAAGGGTCGATTCACCTTAGTCTTTTTGGCCGCACTGGAAGATTTGGAAACGGCAAAATCTCGCAAGGCTCCTACAATTGAACTGACCTATAACTGGCCTAACGATGAGGGCTCCCAAGAAGAATACCTAGGCGGGCGCAATTTTGGCCATCTTGCATTTAAGGTTGATGATATTTATAAGACTTGTACTGAACTCAAAGAGCAAGGCATCACAATCAGTCGCCCTCCCCGAGATGGGTATATGGCATTTATTCGTTCACCTGACCTCATATCAATAGAGCTTTTGCAAAAAGGTGAGCGTCTCGCTCCTCAAGAGCCTTGGTTGAGCATGCCCAACACCGGCGAATGGTAAACCATTTAGCTCAAAAATATGAGTTTCATAAAATCAGTGAACTTGTTGGCATTGAGAATCAAATAATAATAAATCCAAAATCGTGGAATCCTAGCCAAACAAGGCCAAAAGATTTTTTTAAACTCCAGCCCCATCATTCCCGCAGTCCAAGTTGTTAGCGAATAAGGAATGGGTGTTAAGGCACCAATGAGCACGGCCCAAGAACCATACCTTTTAGCCAAGGCTTCGCTCTTTTGAAGCCGATCACCAAAAATCATTTTGGGAATTCGAGTGTTTTGGAGCACTTTTCCGATACGCCATCCCACTACGCCGGCGAGCGCTGAACAAACACCAAAAACACTAATCACAAGAGGTGCGTATTCCGCCTTAGCCGACTTAGAAAAAATAAAAAGAACGAGATCAGGAGGCAGTGGAGAGACGAAGGTGTCGTTGACAAACATGAGTAAGGCCAACCCAGCAAAGCCCAAACGAGCCTCGAGCCATATCGTCAGTGCGGCCAATTGAGACTCAAAGGCCATGCCAATAAAAACAACTGCCGAGAGTAAAACAACGATAGCAATGAGTGTTTTACGAATATTCGAATGAAGCTCTTCGTGCTGTGTATTAATGCCTCGACCCACAAGCCTATATCTAATCCTCTCCGCGCTCGCACTCAAGTCTTAGCTCTTAAATACCCCAAAAACATTTGCTAAAAATGATGCTTCTTTCTCTTGCCGAATGACCTAGTTATGAGGCACGATCCGAAGCTGTGTCTAATCTTACAGATCCCGTCGAATCAGAACATTTTCTGGAATCGATTGTAGAAAATCTTCCATGCATGATTTTCGTCAAAGACGCAAAAGAGCTTCGATTTGTGCGTTTCAATAAGGCTGGAGAATCGCTCCTTGGATATAGGCGATCCGATTTGCTTGGGAAAAATGATTATGATTTTTTTCCAAAAGAGCAGGCCGATTATTTTACAAGCAATGATAAACAGGTGCTGGAGGCTAAAGCGGTGACAGACTACCCTTGCGAGTCTATCCAGACCAAAGCAGGTGTTCGCTACCTTCACACCAAGAAAATTCCTATTTTAGCGCCCAACGGCGATCCTCTGTACCTACTAGGTATTTCATTCGACATTACGGAAAAAAAACAAATGGAGGAACAGCGCCTTGAGCTGATTCGGGAACAAGCTGCCAGACACGAAGCTGAACAAACAGCAGCTCATTTCGAACTTCTTTCTTCCATCAAAGGTTCGCTCACCGGACAACTCGATCTAGACACTCTGCTCAATTCATTCGCCAAGTCCTTAGTGAACACTTTTTGTGATTGGTGCCAAATTCATCTCTTCAAGGATGAGCAGCATCCGCTTGAAAAAACACTGGTCCGTCATTCCGACGAAGCTAAAATAGAATGGGCCGAGAATTGGAACCGCATCAACGATCCTCACAAAAAGATTTTGCATAGAATTGCAAAATCTTTACAAGACAACAAACCTCGTCTCTTTTCACAAATCAAACCTGAAGAGATCGAATCTATCTACCGAGACATTCCCAATTATAGTGAAATTAAAAATCAAAACATCCGCTCTGTGCTCATCCTTCCTATTCTAAGAGATCAGAAGCTCATAGGCACAATCACCTTCGTGAAATCTGGAGAGGGTCGCCTCTATAATTTACGAGACCTTGCAATGGCTGAAGATTTCACCCAAACCCTTTCCTCAGCCATTGAAAACACCTATCTTTTCTACAGAGCACATGCCGCCAACAGAGCAAAAAGCGCCTTTCTCGCGAACATCAGCCATGAAATTAGAACTCCTCTCGGTGTCATTCTGGGCTTTAGCGAACTCATGCTTGATGATGGCTTATCAGAAGAACACAAAACCTATGTGGCAGCTGTTATACGCAATGGGAAACAACTTTTAGAAATTGTAGATGAGGTTCTCGATCTCGCCAAAGCTGAATCCAACCGCATTAGCATCGAAGAAATTCCATTCGTACTCCCCGAACTCATCTCCGACGTAACATCTCTTCTCCAAGTGAAGGCACAAGAGAAGGATCTTTCTTTAAAGGTACATATCGAGGGCGAAATTCCCGAGGAAGTCATTTCCGACCCTACACGAATTCGACAAATCCTTATTAATCTTGGAGGAAACGCGATTAAATTCACCGAAAGTGGTGAAGTCGCTTTTTACATATCTCTCATCCCTTCGGAAACTCAGAGCGAAGAACATACTTTAAGAATACGGGTTGTGGACACGGGAATTGGCATTCCCGAGGAACATAAAGATAGATTGTTTCATCCTTTTTCTCAGGCCGATTCCTCTATGACTCGTAGATTCGGAGGCACGGGTCTGGGTCTCTTTTTAGCAAGAAAGTTTGCTCGATTGCTCAATGGCGATTTGGTTTTAGAATCGAGCCAACCCAATCGAGGGAGCACCTTTTGTGTGTCCGTTAAAATTAAAGTTCCAAATGCCTGAGATGGCCTTTCGCAACACCTTCCCTATCAAGCAAGCCTCAAGACTCTCTATATAATCCTAATCTGGCGCTTTATCTGGGGCAATTCTTGGACTAGCCTTGTCCCATAATGGCATCAAAAATTATCTACACATTAACCGACGAAGCTCCTGCTTTGGCAACCTATTCTCTCCTTCCTATTGTGAAGGCTTTTGCCGCGACCGCGGGCATTAACGTTGAAAGCAAAGACATTTCATTAGCAGCTCGTATTCTTGCTAAGTTCCCAGATCCGCTCAAACCCGATCAACGAATTGGTGACGCTCTTTCTGAACTAGGTGACTTGGCTAAAACTCCCGACGCCAACATTATCAAGCTGCCCAATATCAGCGCCTCCCTCCCTCAGCTCACTGCTGCAATTGCCGAGCTTCAAGCCAACGGATACGCTGTGCCTAGCTATCCAGAGAATCCAAAATCGGAACACGAAAAAAAGATCAAACTACACTATGCAAAAGTTCTTGGCAGTGCCGTGAATCCCGTCCTAAGGGAAGGCAATTCTGACCGACGCGTGGCTGCACCCGTGAAAGAATATGCTCGTCAGAATCCACATTCGATGGGCAAATGGTCTTCCGATTCAAAATCACATGTTGCTCACATGACCCAAGGCGATTTCTACTCTAGTGAAAAGTCGGTCACTCTCGATCAAGCCACCGATGTGAAAATTGAATTCATTACCGCAGATGGAACTGCACAGGTGCTCAAAGACAAAACTTCTCTCAAAGAGAGTGAAGTGATTGATGCTTCTGTAATGAGCGTTGAGGCTTTGCGTAATTTCTTTGAAAAAGAAATGACCTCCGCCAAGAGCGAAGGCATCATGATATCTCTTCACCTCAAAGCAACAATGATGAAGGTTTCTGATCCCATCATGTTTGGTCACGCTGTGACCGTCTATTTTAAAGATGTGTTTGAAAAGTACCAAAGTACATTTAATGAAATCGGAGTTGATCCTCGAAATGGTTTGGGCGATGTGTATGCCAAAATCCAAAAACTCCCAGAAACCACTCGCCAAGAAATCGAAGCGGCCTTGAAGGCGACCTACGAAAGGCGACCCGCTCTCGCCATGGTCAATTCTGACAAAGGAATTACAAATCTCCATGTTCCCAGCGATGTGATCATTGATGCCTCTATGCCAGCAGCAATTCGTTCTTCCGGCCAAATGTGGGGCACTGACGGAAAGCTTCATGATACTAAATCATTAATCCCAGATCGTTGCTATGCAGGCATTTACCAAGAGACGATCAACAACTGTAAAAAGCATGGAGCTTTTGATCCACGCACTATGGGAAGCGTCGCCAATGTGGGCCTCATGGCTCAAAAGGCTGAGGAATATGGCTCACACGACAAAACCTTCCAAATAGCTTCCAAAGGGCTTGTCCGAGTTACTGATACGGCAGGCAAAGTTTATTTTGAACACAAGGTTGAAGAAGGCGATATCTGGAGAATGTGCCAGACCAAAGACATCGCTGTCAGAGATTGGGTTAAGCTCGGAGTCACTCGGGCACGCGCCACCCATACCCCAGCTATTTTTTGGCTCGACAGCGCTCGTGCCCATGATGCGCAGCTGATTCAAAAGGTGAAAACGTATCTCAAAGACCACGACACTTCAGGCCTGGAAATTCAAATCCTATCTCCCGTAGATGCTATTAAATATTCCCTCGAGCGCATTCGCGATGGGAAAGATACAATTTCCGTAACAGGCAACGTTCTACGCGACTACCTAACAGACCTTTTTCCAATTCTCGAACTCGGCACGAGCGCAAAAATGCTTTCAATCGTTCCCCTCCTTGCTGGCGGTGGACTTTTTGAAACAGGTGCTGGCGGATCAGCCCCCAAACACGTTCAACAGTTTGTGGAAGAAAACTATTTACGTTGGGATTCACTTGGAGAGTTTCTGGCACTCGCCGTTTCTCTTGAGGATTTGGGGACCAAACAAAAGAACTCCAAAGCTTTGGTCTTGGCTGAAACTCTCGATCAAGCGAATGGAAAGATTCTTACAGAAAACCGTTCACCTGCTCGTAAAGTAGGCGAACTCGACAACAGAGGAAGTCATTTCTACTTGGCACTTTATTGGGCACAAGCATTGGCTTCACAAAGCAAAGATTCAGAGCTTAAGAACAAGTTTGCTCCCTTGGCCGAGATTCTCTCTGGCAAAGAATCACAAATCATTGCTGAATTGAACGGGGCACAGGGCAAGCCTCTCGACATCGGTGGCTACTACCAGCCTTCTGAAGAAAAAACTTCTAAGGCCATGCGTCCAAGCGAAAGCTTTAACCAAGCCTTGGCAACTCTTTAGATTAATCTATTTAGAGTCGCTGATATCTAATAGTATTCTAAACTGAAAGTGCGATAAGGGTCAGGCTCTTCGTTTTCCACTATTAGATAAAGACGACCCATTTCACGTCCATCGGTGGTCTCAACACTCACCCGCCATTCTCCAGCCGAGTAGTTTTGTTTGACGGAAAAACCTCGATAGCCACCGGCTCTCCCACCACTCACCTGCATGGGGATGCGGTCTGTGCTCATCCAGCCTGCTCGCGGATCTTTGTAGTACCAGTGAAGAATTACTGAATCACTAAAACTTGCGGGAGAGAAGACACTCGCAAAAAAGTAGATCTTATCGCCCGGCTGGGCGCGGAAGTCTTGGTCGCCATTTTTCCACACTTGCCACCAAGGGGTTTGATAGGAAAGCACATACTTGCCATCCACCTTCTCCACATTGTGATAGACGCCCATAAACTGCACCGACAAAGGAACTGGAGGAATCCAACCCATCGAATAGAAAAGTAAGAATAAACTCAATATCGTTCCACTCGGAACAAGCAGGTTCTTTTTCAGGAAACGCTTTAACTCCAAAAACTCTTCGCCCTCTGTTGGTTTTAGAAGAAGTCGATACACTCCGTAAACAACTACCACCGTCATAAGCAGCGCGAGGAGTGTGGGGAAAAGCCCCACAAAGCCTAAAATGACAGGACAAAGAATAGAGAAAAACGACAAAACACAAATCACATAGAGTGCGACTCGTACGATTCCCTGCCTCTTTTGAAGGCTCTTAATTTCGTTAGCCACCATAATTGCAGCCAAAAATAAAACGAACACCAAGGAACTGAAGAAGGAAGAGCTTTTAAGAAAGAAGAGTGAATAAACACTTAATAAGCCGCCAAGCATGAAGTGGAACAACATCGGAGCGTAGGCCCAGTACTTGTTCCAGCGTGGCGAACATTCGCGCTTCTCAATCATCAAACGCATTTCATAAACAAGAATGAATCCCGCCAATGCAAGATACAAAACTTGTTGAAGAATACCTAGAATGTCGTCTGTCTCAGATAGAGTAAAAACATCGAAAACGAAACCCGCTAGAAAAAAAGCAATATCGACTTTTGTTTGGTTGGCTTCGTAGTATTTAAGGAGCCCCTCTTTGAGCTTCTTCATATTATTTCTTCTTTAAAGCAAAACTTTAATAGCAGCGTCGTAGTTGGGCTCGTCGGCAATCTCGGCCACTTGCTCCACATAGAGAACTTTATTGTCTTGAGAGAGAATCACAACAGCTCGAGAGCAGAGTGCTTTTAGAGGCGAATCGGCTAAACGCAATCCATAGTCATCAGGGAAGCTGCTTCGAAATGCCGACAGTAGCTCTACATTCTTAATTCCTTCCGCTCCGCAGAAGCGCCCCATCGCGAACGGCAAATCACAAGAGATGTTCAAAACAACAGTGTTGGGAAGCTTCGAAGCCTCCTCGTTAAAATGGCGAACTGACTTGGCGCAAGTTCCCGTGTCGACACTAGGAAAAATATTGAGAACTTTATTTTTCCCAGCATATTCCTTGAGGTTAACTTCAGCCAGCTGGAGACTCACCAAAGAAAACTCAGGAGCATGTGATCCTACAGCAGGAAGAGTGCCAACGGTGGAAGCAGGGTTGCCTTTAAAGCTAATTTTTGCCATGGCGCAGATACTATCAGGATTCAGGAATCATGAGAAGCAATGCATCTAGCTTTTCTTCGATGCCCCACTCCTCGAGAACCGCTGGCAATGCGGCTATTAGCCCCATCGGCAAGTTCTTATCGTGAAGCGATTTTTGAGGATCCAAATAGTTGGGGCGCACGATCAAGTCTCTATTTTGAGTTCCACTCCGAGCCAGCAATTCACCTTCGGGGGTGGCTCCCAAAAACAGAACATCGCGTTCGGCATCTTCAGGCAAACTAGAAATACTCAATTTCCCCTGCTCCGAATTAAGCAAAAACTCAATCGATTCCACAAAGTCAGGATGATCGAGAGTATACAAAGTCATATCTTCTCGAGAAAGAGCCTGCTCTCGATCAAAACTCAGAACCCGCTCTCCCTCCTCCCCGAGACCCGGAAAATAATCCACGAACATAAGAGAACTTGTAAATACTCGCCAGTTTCCGCGAGCATCGAAGTCTTCCACTTCAACTCCGAAGAGATTATAAAGCTGATCTAAAAATTCGCGAATGGGTTCTTCGCTCAACTCATTGGCTTCTTCAAGCAAACGAGTCGCTTGGACATCGTCGTAATCTACCTTTCGAAAAGGAGCTCGTGATTCCAAACTTTTCAAGTTGCTCGAGACCTCACGGGTCTGCAGGAGATCTTCTGATTCCAAATCTTCCAAGCCCGAACCTGACCAAGGCTCACTAAAAACTTGATACTTATCGCGCAGGTTTTCGAAAACTTTTTCCTCCGAGGAGTTCTCAAGCACGGGACACCAGATATGCACAGTCTGAGTTTGCCCCAATCGATCCAAACGCCCTATCCGTTGTTCAACAACAAGAGGATCTGCGGGCAGATCCAACAAAACCATATCATGGCAGAATTGAAAATTTCTTCCCTCGCCGCCCACTTCGGATGAAACCAAAAACTGAGCCCCTTCGGGTTCTGCAAAATATGCTGCCTGACGATCACGCTCCACGAGATCCATATCTTCATGAAAAAGCGCGAAGTTTTCACCAAACTTAGCCCTCAGCTCATGACTCAAACGAATCACATCTTCAGCCTTAGACCCGATTATAAATACTTTTTTTCTTTCCTTGTTATCGCTTCGACGACGTTCTTCCAGAATGTTTTCAAGGAATGAATAAAGCCATACTTTTTTGTCTTCAACCATGGCAGCTTCCAACTGTCTAAAACATCGCAAACCAAGTTCTGAACGTTTTGACTGGAAAACCAAAACTTTCTCTTGAGACTCAAGTTTAGTTCCCAGAATAGAAATCATTTTAACAAACTCGTCATCGCCATGCAGGCGTGGAGTCGCAGAAAGAAACAACACGTGACGAGAACGTCCCACCAGTTCTTCTAGGAGTGTAGCTTTATGGGAATCATGAACAAGTCGATGCGACTCATCCACAATTAACATATCGAGATCGCTCATATTGTTTTCAATTTCATCAAGAGATGCGACAACAAAATCACGAAACTCTGACTCTTCAATCAATTCCTCATGATCAAGCCGAAAGCGGATATTGAAACGTCTGAAACTCTCAGTGAGCCACTGCACCTTGAGAGCGGCTGGAACTAGAATCAAAACTTTTTTCATTTTCTGACGAGCATGGAGAGCCGAAAACAACAGTCCTGCTTCAATGGTTTTGCCAAGCCCAACCTCGTCAGCCAAAAGAGCCCGCACACTCGAACAGCTTTCATTCATTTTAAGAGATTCATTGAGAATCATCATTTGATGAGGCAAGAGCTGCACTCTGCATCCAACAGCTCCTTGTAAAAAATGATTCTTTCGAATGTTCAGCAATTGCCATGCTTGATGGCGCAAATGAAATGTCTTGGCTGGGGAAAACTTGGCTTGCCTAAGCAGATCTACGATTCCGACAGTGCTTTCTACATGAGTGACTTGATCCTCCGTAAAGACTCCCGCTTCAGCATGCAGGGTATAAAAATCGTTCTTAAGTTCAACATTCAATAAAGTGCTATGGATAGGAGCGGATGCCTCCCCCTTGAAAGTGAGTTTTTGGCCCACATGAAACTGAATTCGTTTCATGGGTGGATTCTTCTTCGTATAGTTTCGTTCCTCTCCATCGACCAAAAATCGAATGAGATAGAGCTCTTCATCGTCCACAATAAGAGCAGGTCCCAAGGAGAGATCGGCCTCGAGCCAAACGAGCTGATTTTTTTTGAAACTCATCGTCATTGGGTGACTCTTTATATAGTTCTACTTGAGCAGAGATCCAAGTCCCTTTATGCTTCGCACACCATGATTCCTGCTGTACTCATTGCTGAGCTTTTTAGAGAAATTCAGGAAAATGCTCTTCCGGCCCTTTGGTCGCAGGGAGTCACCCTGACTCGCGGTGCCAGTGTGTTCATGGCCTCAAAGCTGAGCCCAGAGGAATGCGTGATTCATATTCGCACCCCCGGCCACCCTATCAATCCCAAAGTCACTCTTTGGCCCAAAGATTTGGACTGGGATTGTGATTGTGGAAACGAAGAGAGTCCCTGCCCCCACGTCGCCGCCTCAGTGATCTTACTCAAAAGAGGCGATCTCAAAACCAGCACCGATCCGCTAGTTGACGTGAGCACTACCTCTCTAGACCTTTCAAAGCTCCACTACATTTTCTCAGACTCTCCGGAAGGCCTTCGCCTTGAACGATTTATTGTAAATGCGCAAGGAAAGAAAAAGCTCGAAACTCCTTTGATCAACTACAAGTCTGGCATTGCAGCGGGTCGTATAAAATCCCCTGATGTGATTGCCAGCAAAGAAGATTTTACGATTGATCAAATCTTGAAGATCTATAATGGACGCGGACTCGACCGAAACAGACTTGAAGCTCTCTTTCGAAGTTTTGAATCAGATCAAAATGTTTTTTTAGACTCTCAACCGATAACAATCTCTTCATGGCGCATTCTTCCTCAGTATGAATGTTTTG
>Ga0163144_10010843_pt1 | contig 19360 bp, 13 predicted proteins | sample OliLak19BULKMAT1_FD_123175 | JGI IMG/M metagenome (GOLD analysis project Ga0163144, IMG submission 123175) | Freshwater microbial mat bacterial communities from Lake Vanda, McMurdo Dry Valleys, Antarctica - Oligotrophic Lake LV.19.BULKMAT1 | ecosystem: Environmental > Aquatic > Freshwater >... | reverse complement strand
TCCCAGGCCAGGTCGGTGCTCGACTCGCCGGGCCCTGCCGACGAGTAGATGTAGGCGGCCAGGCAACGTGCCGATTGCTGGCCGACGAGCTGATGGCGGTAGCCGGACTTGCCGACCGTGACATTGGAAGCCGACAGGTTGACCAGCACCGTGGCCCCGGCCAACGCAGCGAACGACGACGGGGGGATCGGCGCCCACACGTCTTCGCAGATCTCGACGTGCAGGCGCAGCAGCGGCACGCAGGACGCGGTGAAGATCAGCTTCGATCCGAACGGCACTCGCTGCCCCAGCAGTTCGATCTCGGTGGTGGCGGCCTCGCCGGCTGCATTGAATTGGCGCGCCTCGTAGAACTCGCCGTAGTTCGGCAAATAGGTCTTGGGCACCACGCCGAGAATGCGCCCGCGATGGAACACCACGGCGCAATTGAAAAGGCGGTGCTCATGGCGCAACGGCAGGCCGACGACCGCCACGCACGGCAACGCGGCCGACGCATCGACGAGCCGGCCGAGCGCAACTTCGCAGGCGTCGAGCAAGGCACGCTGGTGGAACAGGTCGTCGCAGGTGTAGGCCGAGAGGCCGAGCTCGGGAAAGGCCACCACGCTCGCACCTGCATGGGCCGCCTGCTGCATCAACGCTTCGGTCTGGCCGGCGTTGAAGACCGGGTCGGCCACCCGACAACGCGGTACGCCCACCGCCACACGAATGAAGTCGTGGTTGTGCAAGTTCAGGAAGTGGCGATCTGGTCCTAACATGGCTGCGAGCTTGCTCAAGCCGAGGTTGTACGCGTGAAATCGACTGTCAAGAATTATGTCATCCAGGCCCATCCCGACCCTGCAGACATCGATGCCAGCGCCTGGGACGCGCTGCTCGACGCACAGGCCGAGCCCACACCCTTCCTGCGCCACGCCTACCTGCTGGCCCTGCACCGCTCCAACAGCGCAGTCCCCGAAACGGGCTGGGCGCCAGTCTTCCTGACGCTACACCAGAGCGGTGTACTGCAGGCCGCCTGCGCGCTGTACCTGAAGTCGCATTCGTACGGCGAGTACGTGTTCGACTGGGCCTGGGCCGATGCCTACCGCCGCAATGGCCTGCCCTACTACCCCAAGCTTCTCGGCGCCGTGCCCTTCACGCCGGTCCCGGGGGCCAGGCTGCTGGCGTTGGGCGATGCCTCGCAAGACCTGCTGTTGCAAGCCGTGCTGGCGTTCGCGCAGCAACAGTCGCTGTCCTCCGCGCATCTGCTGTTCCTCGCGTCAAACGACAGGGCCGCCATCGAACGAGCGACGGGCCAGGGCTGGATGCTGCGCGAGGGCGTGCAGTTCCACTGGAACAACCGCAGCCCCGAGCCGTACGCCGACTTCGACGACTTCCTGCGCAGTCTGCAGCGCGACAAGCGCAAGAAAATCGCGCAGGAGCGCCGCCGAGTCGGCGAGGCCGGCGTGACGTTCGAGGTGCGCCTGGGCGAACAGATCAGTGCCGAGGACTGGGACTTCTTCTACCGCTGCTACACCCTCACCTACCGCGCCCACCACTCCACGCCGTACCTCACGCGCGCTTTCTTCACCGAGATGGCGCGCACGATGGCGCCGCACTGGCTGATGTTCATCGCGCAGCAAGGCGGGCAACGTATCGCGAGCTCGCTCATTGCACTCGACCCGGCGCGGCGGGTGGCCTACGGCCGCTACTGGGGCGCGGTCGAGCACGTGCCCTGCCTGCATTTCGACGCCTGCTACTACCAGCCGCTGGCCTGGTGCATCGAGCAGGGCTGGCGCCGATTCGAAGGCGGCGCGCAGGGCGAGCACAAGATGGCGCGCGGCTTGCTGCCGGTGAAGACCGTTTCAGCGCACTGGCTGGCCGACGCGCGCTTCGCCTCGGCCGTGGGCGACTTCCTGGCGCGCGAAGGCCACGGCGTCGAAGCCTATGTCGACGAGCTGAACGAGCGCAATCCGTTCAAGGACACGTTCAACGAGGCTCGCTGACCGGCGAAGGCGCCCGGCGCTCCAGGTGACCCGGCCAGGCCTTCATGCCGTTGGCAATCTCGTCGCGCGCAGCCTGCGGGCTGTCCCAGCCCACCACCTTGACCCACTTGTTGGGCTCCAGGTCCTTGTAGTGCTCGAAGAAGTGCCGGATCGCGTTCAGCCGCATCGGGTTCACGTCTTCGGGCTTCTGCCAATGGTCGTACATCGGCAGGATCTTCGACGTCGGCACCGCCAGCACCTTGGCATCGCCGCCGGCCTCGTCTTCCATCTTCAGGATGCCGATCGGCCGGCAGGTCACGACCACGCCGACGGTCAACGGAAACGGCGTGATCACCAGCACGTCCACCGGATCGCCGTCGTCGGACAGCGTGCAGGGAACGTAGCCGTAATTGCACGGGTAGTGCATCGCCGTGGTCATGAACCGGTCAACGAACAGCGCACCGCTGACCTTGTCGACCTCGTACTTGATCGGGTCCGCATTCATCGGGATCTCGATGATCACGTTGAATTCATCCGGCGCATTGGCACCGGGCGTCACGTTGTGCAAACTCATGGGTTGGACTTCGCAGCAGGGATAACCCGAATTCTACGGGGCGCAGTTTGCGCAGGCCGACACGCGTTTGCGCGGGGAAAACACGACATGTCGCGTCATCTTCATCGCGTAGCATCCGCGGCTGTCCCACCAGGGCCTAAACAATAGAGGAGCTTCCTTCATGACGACCATCATGGCGCTGTTTGTTGCGCTGGCTTGCGGCCTGGCCGCAGTGTTGTACGGCTTCGTCCAGCGCAGCTGGATCCTGAAGCAGGACGCCGGCAATGCCCGCATGCAGGAGATCGCCGGTGCGATCCAGCAAGGGGCCGCGGCTTACCTCGCAAGGCAGTACAAGACGATCAGCCTCGTCGGCGTCGTGTTGGCGATCCTGATCGCGGTGTTCCTCGACGGCGCCACCGCGGCCGGCTTCGTGCTCGGCGCCGTGCTGTCGGGCGCCTGCGGCTTCATCGGCATGAACGTGTCGGTCAAAGCCAACGTGCGCACCGCACAGGCCGCCACCAAGGGCATCGGCCCGGCACTGGACGTCGCGTTCAAGGGCGGCGCGATCACCGGCATGCTGGTGGTCGGCCTGGGCCTGCTGGGCGTCGGCATCTTCTTCTGGTTCACCACGATGAACGGCCAGATGACGCCCGACAAGAGCCTGGCCTCGGTGCTCAAGCCGATGCTCGGCTTCGCGTTCGGTGCTTCGCTGATCTCGATCTTCGCGCGGCTGGGCGGTGGCATCTTCACCAAGGGCGCCGACGTCGGCGCCGACCTGGTGGGCAAGGTCGAGGCCGGCATTCCGGAAGACGACCCGCGCAACCCGGCGGTGATCGCCGACAACGTGGGCGACAACGTCGGCGACTGCGCCGGCATGGCGGCCGACCTGTTCGAGACCTATGCCGTGACGCTGATCGCGACCATGACGCTCGGCGCGCTGGTCGTTACCGCCGCGCCGATGGCCGCGGTGATGTACCCGCTGGTACTCGGCGGCGTGTCGATCATCGCCTCGATCATCGGCTGCGGCTTTGTCAAGGCCTCGCCCGGCATGAAGAACGTGATGCCGGCGCTGTACAAGGGGCTGGCGGTGGCGGGGGTGCTGTCGCTGATCGCCTTCTACTTCGTCACCGTCGCGGTGATGCCGGCCGATGCACTCGGCGCCGGCACGCACATGCGCCTCTTCGGCGCCTGCGCGGTGGGCCTGGTGCTGACCGCGGTGCTGGTGTGGGTGACCGAGTACTACACCGGCACGCAGTACAAGCCGGTGCAGCACATCGCCGCGGCCTCGACCACCGGGCACGGCACCAACATCATCGCGGGCCTGGGCGTGTCGATGCGTTCCACCGCCTGGCCCGTGCTTTTCGTCTGCATCGCGATCCTGGCGTCGTACCAGCTTGCCGGGCTCTACGGCATCGCGGTGGCGGCCACGTCGATGCTGAGCATGGCCGGCATCGTCGTCGCGCTCGACGCCTACGGCCCGATCACCGACAACGCCGGCGGCATCGCCGAGATGGCCGAAATGCCAGCGAGCGTGCGTGACGTGACCGACCCGCTCGACGCGGTCGGCAACACCACGAAGGCGGTGACCAAGGGCTATGCGATCGGCTCGGCCGGCCTGGCCGCCCTGGTGCTGTTCGCCGACTACACGCACTCGCTGTCGGGCCGCGGCCTGGACGTGACGTTCGACCTGAGCGACCCGAAGGTCATCGTCGGCCTGTTCATCGGCGGCCTGATCCCCTACCTGTTCGGCGCCATGGCGATGGAAGCCGTCGGCCGCGCAGCCGGCTCGGTGGTGGTGGAGGTGCGTCGCCAGTTCCAGGACGGCGCGATCATGGCCGGCCGGCGCAAGCCCGACTACAGCGCAGCGGTCGACATGCTGACCAGCGCGGCGATCAAGGAAATGATCGTCCCCTCGCTGCTGCCTGTGGTGGTACCGGTCATCGTCGGCCTGCTGCTCGGCCCGGCCGCGCTGGGTGGCCTGCTGATGGGCACCATCGTTACCGGCCTGTTCGTCGCGATCAGCATGTGCACCGGCGGCGGCGCCTGGGACAACGCGAAGAAGTACATCGAAGACGGCCACCACGGCGGTAAGGGCAGCGAAGCGCACAAGGCCGCCGTCACCGGCGACACTGTGGGCGATCCCTACAAGGACACCGCGGGCCCGGCCATCAACCCGCTGATCAAGATCATCAACATCGTGGCACTCCTGATCGTGCCGTTGCTGCCGGCCGCAACCGCCAGCACCGCCTCGTCGTACACCGCACCGACGGCCGTGGTCGCCTCGCCGATGCCTTCGGCGCCGGCGACGACCACGCCTGTGGCCGCAGCCGTTGCCAGCGGCGTGCTCACACTGCCGCCGGCGGCCAGCATTGCGGCTTCAGCAGCGTCACGCTGAGATCAAGACACGCGGTCGGCAGCGCTTTGCTGCCGACCGCATGCACAAGCTGTTGTTGTGCGCAGTCGCTTCGACGCTGCTCGGTGCTTGCGCACCGACCTCGCGCTTGCTGAAGCCGCCGGTCGCGGCGACAGAGCCGTCGCCCCTCGAGCGTTCGCAGGGCACCGACGGCATGGCGGTGCAGCTCCAACGCGTGATCGTTCGCAACGACCCCGCGAGCTGGGTGCGCGATGCCGAATGGGACGAGTATGTGTTGACGGTCCGCAACGACGCACCGTCGCTGCTGGTGCTGCGCTCCATCGAGCTGTCCAGCGACTTGCTGGGCAGCAGCCAGCACGCCGTGTTGCCGGACGAACTCAAGAGCCAGACGGCCCGGAATCTCGACACGATGAAGGCCGCCGGGCGAGTGCTCTTGATCGGCTATGCCGGCATCGCCACCGGCGGCGTGCTGGCGATGTCGGCGCTGGGCTATGGGCTGGTGGCGCCGCTGTTGCCGCTGGCCGTCATCGTGGCCGGCGTGTCGGCGTACCGCAGCCAAAGCCAGTCGAATGCCGATGACGCTGTCATCGAACACGAGCTGACACGACGCGGCTTCAGCCTGCCGGCGCGGTTGGCGCCCGGGTCGCAGCTGCACGGCAGCGCCTTCTTTCCTGTGACGCCGGCACCGCGGCGCTTGTTGGTGCGCTATGACATCGACGGCGCCGCACGCGAGATCGCGGTCGATCTCGGCCGGTTTTCGGCACTGCATCTCGCGCCCGCCAATGCGCAGGAGGCCACGCCCCCAACCCAGAGCCCAAAACCCCCTTCCCGCAACTGATCAGACCGCGGCGCAATGCCGCACGAACGCCGCCGTCGCCGCACCGAGCTGCTTCTGCCGGTGCGTCACCATCGACAGGCGCCGAAGCGCCTTCGGCAGCCGCGTCTGCAACTCGACCAGCCAGCCCAGCTCGAGCGCCTGCGAAACCGCATGGCGCGACAGGCAGGCCACGCCGCTGCTGGCGGCAACGAAGCGTTTTATCGCCTCGGTACTGCCGAGTTCGAACTCGACGTTGACATGGCCCAGGCTCTCGAGCAGCCAGCGGTCGCTGGCCTCGCGTGTTCCCGATCCGGGCTCGCGCAGCACCCAGGGGGCGTTGCGCAGGTCGCGCAAGCCGACGCGGCGGCCGGCCAGCAAGTGATGGGGCGCGGCGACGACGACGAGCTCGTCGGTCAGCCAGGGCTGTACGTTCAAGTCGGGATGGGTCTGCGCGCCTTCGACGAAGCCGACGTCCACCTCGAACTCGGCCACCGCGGCGATCACCTCGCGGGTGTTGCCGATGATCATGCGCACGCGCGTCGCCGGGTGCTCGAGCTTCCATTGCGCGACGCGCTGCGGCAGCAGGTACTCGCCGATCGTGAAGCTCGCGGCCACGTGCAGCGCCGCGGCATGCTCGCCGTCGAAGAGAGACTGCACCTCGTGGGCCTGGTCGACCAGGGCCGCCGCGCGCGGCAGCAGCGCGCGGCCGTTCTCGTTCAGCACGAGGCGGCGGCCGACGCGGTCGAACAGCTCGGCGCCGATCGCGGCCTCGAGGTCGCCGAGCGCGGTGCTCGCCGCTGACTGCGACCGGGCGACCCGCTCGGCCGCGGCGCGCGTCGAGCCGCCACGGGCGGTTGCGACGAAGACTTCGAGCTGGCGCAGCGACAACCGCAGGCGCGGCGCGGTGAGCGTTGCAGGCTGATCGGTTTTCCGGTTCATCGTGAGCGAGTTTCTCCGCTTTTTCTTTTTGCGGCACAAGCCTAGCATCGGGCATATGTTCAAGTTCCTCTCGCGCGCACCCCTTCACGACGCCACGGCCACCGCACCGGCTGCCGTGCGCGAGACCAAGACCACCACCTGCTACATGTGCGCCTGCCGCTGCGGCATCCGCGTGCACCTCGAAAACGGCGCGCTGCGCTACATCGACGGCAATCCCAATCACCCGTTGAACCAGGGCGTGATCTGCGCCAAGGGCTCAGCGGGGATCATGAAGCAGGTTTCGCCGGCGCGGCTGACGCAACCGCTGCTGCGCAAGCCGGGCAGCGAACGCGGTGCCGGCGAGTTCGAGCCGATCTCGTGGGAGCGCGCGTTCGAGCTGCTCACCGAGCGCTTGCAGACGATCCGCTCGACCGACCCGAAGAAGTTCGCCTTGTTCACCGGGCGCGACCAGATGCAGGCCCTCACCGGCCTCTTCGCGCGCCAGTTCGGCACGCCCAACTACGCCGCGCACGGTGGCTTCTGTTCGGTCAACATGGCCGCCGGAATGATCTACACCATCGGCGGATCGTTCTGGGAGTTCGGCGGCCCCGACCTGGACCGCGCCAAGCTGTTCGTGATGATCGGCACCGCCGAAGACCACCACAGCAACCCGATGAAGATCGCGATATCGAAGTTCAAGCGCGCGGGCGGGCGCTTCATCTCGATCAACCCGGTGCGCACCGGCTATTCCGCCATCGCAGACGAGTGGATCCCGATCAAGCCCGGCACCGATGGCGCCCTCTTCATGGCCCTGCTGCACGAGCTGATCGCGCATGACCTGATCGACCGGCCCTTCCTCGAGCGCTTCACGAATGCGCCGCAGCTGGTGATCCTCGACGAGTGCGATCGCGAAGGCCTGTTCGCATTCGACCCGGATCCGACGAAGGGACCGCCGGGCGACGGCCGCCATCCGCACAACAAGCTGGTCTGGGATCTGCCTTCGCAAAGCGTCAGAGCGGCCTACCCCGAAGGCATCGCCGACGGTTGCGAGCCAGCGCTCGAGGGCCGCTACACGCTGCCCGACGGCACGCGCGTCGCACCGGCCTTCCAGTTGCTGCGCGAGCGCGTCGCGAGCTGCACGCCCGAGTGGGCCGCCGCGATCACCGGCATTGCCGCCGACCGCATCCGCAAGCTCGCGCGCGAACTCGGCGACACCGCGCTGAAGCAGGCCTTCGAGCTGCCGATCCCCTGGACCGACGCCTGGGGCAAGGTCCATCCGACGACGCAGGCGCGGCCGGTCGCCTTCCACGCGATGCGCGGCCTCGCGGCGCACAGCAACGGCTTCCAGACGGTGCGTTCGCTCGCGGTGCTGATGTCCCTGCTCGGCACGATCGACGCACCTGGCGGCTTTCGCCACAAGGCGCCCTACCCGCGCCACATCGTGCCGAACTACCGCGCTTTCAACGACCCGGACCTGATCAAGCCGAACACGCCGCTCAACACCGCGCCGCTGGGCTTTCCGGCCAGCCCGGAGGAGCTTGCGGTCTATGCCGACGGCTCGCCGATCCGCATCGACCACGCGTTTTCGTGGGAGCACCCGCTGTCGGCGCACGGCCTGATGCACAACGTCATCAGCAACGCCACCAAGGGCGACCCCTACCGCATCGACACGCTGCTGATCTTCATGTCCAACATGGCCTGGAACAGCACGATGAACACTCTTGCCGTACGCGAGATGCTCAACCGCAAGCACGCCGACGGCCAGTACCAGATTCCCTTTCTCGTCGTCTGCGACGCGTTCCAGAGCGAGACCGTGGCCTTCGCCGACCTCGTGTTGCCCGACACCACCTACCTCGAGCGTCACGACGTGATGAGCATGCTCGACCGACCGGTCAGCGAATTCGACGGCCCGGTCGATTCGGTGCGCGTGCCGGTGCTGCCCATCACTGGGCAGTGCAAGCCCTTCCAGGAGGTGCTGATCGAACTCGCATCCCGGCTCGAGTTTCCGGCCTTCACCACCGCCGAAGGCACGCGCAAGTTCAAGGACTACCCCGACTTCGTTGTCAACTTCGAGGCCCAGCCCGGCATCGGCTTCCTGATGGGCTGGCGCGGCAAGGACGGCACCGAACACCTGCGCGGCGCGCCGAACCCGAACCAGTGGGCCATGTACGCGAAGAACAACTGCGTGTTCCAGCACCACCTGCCCGAATCGATGCACTACATGCGCAACTGGAACCGCGCCTACCTCGACTTCGCAAAGGACAAGGGCTGGCGCCAGAAGAACGACCCGGTGCAGCTCGCGATCTACTCCGACACGCTGCAGAGCTTTCGCCTCGCGGCGCAAGGCAAGAGCACGGGCCGCCAGCCGCCCGACCACCTGCGCCAGCGCATCGCCACCTACTTCGACCCGCTGCCCTTCTGGTACCCGCCGCTCGAAGAGGCCTGCACCGATCTCGCGGCCTACCCCCTCAACGCGATCACGCAGCGGCCGATGGCGATGTACCACTCGTGGGATTCGCAGAACGCCTGGCTGCGCCAGATCCACAGCCACAACTACCTGCAGGTCAATCCGCTGACCGCCAAAGCCGCCGGCATCGACGATGGCGGCTGGTGCTGGGTCGAGAGCCAGTGGGGCCGCGTGCGCTGCATGCTGCGCACGTCGGAAGCCGTCGAGCCCGGCACCGTCTGGACCTGGAACGCGATCGGCAAGGCCGACGGCGCGTGGCAGCTCGCGCCCGGTAGCGACGAGGCGCGCAAGGGCTTTCTGCTGAACCACTTGATCACCGAAGAACTGCCCTTCGCCACCGCGTCGGGCGCCAGCGGCACCATCAGCAACAGCGACCCGATCACCGGCCAGGCCGGCTGGTACGACGTCCGCGTGCGCATCCGCCCGGCATCCGCCGACGAAGCCGACGAGACATTTCCGCAGGTCAACGCCCATGGCTGAAGCGCAACCCGAAACCCTGGCCAAGCAATTGGCCCTGGTCATCGACCTCAACGTCTGCGTCGGCTGCCACGCCTGCGTGACCTCGTGCAAGGAATGGAACACGGGCGGCGCCGCGGGCCCGATGAGCGACCAGAACGCGTATGGCGCGGGACCGACGGGCACCTTCTTCAACCGCGTGCAGACCTACGAGGCCGGCAGCTACCCCGAGACCGAGACGATCCACTTCCCGAAGAGCTGCCTGCACTGCGAAGACCCGCCCTGCGTGCCGGTCTGCCCCACCGGCGCAAGCTACAAGCGCAAGGAAGACGGCATCGTGCTGGTCGACTACGACAAGTGCATCGGTTGCAAGTATTGCGCCTGGGCCTGCCCCTACGGCGCGCGCGAACTCGACGAAGAGCGCCAGGTGATGACCAAGTGCACCCTGTGCGTCGACCGCATCTACGACGAATTGCTGCCGCCGGCCGACCGCAAGCCGGCCTGCGTCATGGCCTGCCCCACTGGCGCGCGATTGTTCGGCGACGTGAAGGACCCGCACTCCGAAGTCTCGGTCGCGATCCGCGAACGCGGCGGCTATGCGCTGATGCCGGAGTGGCAGACGCAGCCGGCCAACCAGTACCTGCCGCGCAAGGTCACTGCGGCCGTCGGCGAATAGCGAGCTCAGCCATGCACCCGGCTTGGTCGGTCATCATCTTCACCACCGTGGCCGGCGCGGCGCAGGGCTTGGTGGTTGCGCTCGCGCTGGCCGAGTTGCTCGGCGCGGCGCCTTCAGCCGCTCTGCTCGACCGCGGCCTGCTGCTGGCGCTGGGGATGCTGGTGGTGGGGCTCGGCGCCTCCTTCCTGCACCTGGGCCGGCCCGAGCGCGCCTGGCGCGCGGTAATGATGTGGCGCACGTCGTGGCTTTCGCGCGAGGTCATCGTGCTGCCGGCGTTCATCGGCGTCGTCGGCCTGTGGTGGCTGTCGCTGCGCGGCGGCGGGTCGACGTCGGCACTGCCGCTGCTGGCCATCGCGGTGGCGCTGCTGCTGTGGCTGTGCACCGCGATGATCTACGTCTGCATCCGCTTCATCCAGGAATGGGCGCATGCCTTGACGGTCGTCAACTACACGCTGATCGGCCTGGCCTCGGGCGCCGTGTTGACCGCCGCGCTGGCGGTGCTGCTGGGAGAGGTACCCTTCGCAAGGTCCGTCACACGCTGGGCGCTGGGCGCCACGCTGCTGGCCTGGGCCCTGCGCACCGTGGCGCTGCGCCGCAACGCGGCACTGAAGCCGAAGTCGAACCTGCAAAGCGCCACCGGCATCCGTTCACCGAAGCTGGTACAGAAATCGATGGGCATGTCGGCCGGGTCGTTCAACACGCGCGAATTCTTCCACGGCGCGAGTGCCGCGGCGGTGCGCCACGTTCGCCTGGCCTTGCACGGCCTGGGTTTCTTGCTGCCGGCTCTGCTGTTGATGGCAGCCCTGAGCTTCGGCGCACCGCTGGTGCTGCTGCCACTGGCATTCTTGGTGCAGGCCGCGGGGCTGCAGGCCGAACGCTGGCTTTTCTTCGCGCAGGCTCGCCACCCGCAGAACCTGTACTACCAGACCGTGTCTTGAGCCGCAGCAGCGCCGCCAGCCGCACCGAGCAAGGCCTGGATGGCGGCGATGCGTACCGGCTTGGTCAGATGATGGTCGAAGCCTGCGACCTTGGCCCGGCGCTTGTCTTCTTCGGTTCCCCACCCTGTCACGGCCACCAGGACCATGCCCCTCGACGGCCCGTCCTCGCGCAACAGGCGTGCCACTTCGTAGCCATCGATGCCCGGCAGGCCGATGTCCAGCAGCACCAGTTCCGGCTTGAACGATCCGGCGGCCGCCACGGCTTGCAGTCCGTCGTGGGCAATGTGGGTCTGATGGCCGAACGACTCCAGCAACAGGGCAAGACTGCGCGCGCTGTCCTCGTTGTCGTCCACCACCAGCACGCGGCGTCGTGGGGCCGTCGTGAGTGGCGAAGGCGACTCGTTGTCGATGGCGGCGTGCGCCTCGTCGGCTGCCGCGGCTGCCAGCGGTATACGCACGCTGAACACGCTGCCCTGGCCGAGCCCGGGGCTGACCGCGTCGACGCTGCCGTGGTGCATTTCAACCAGTTTCTTCACCAGCGACAGCCCGATGCCCAAGCCACCCTGTGCCTTGTCGAGCGTGTCGCGCACCTGGGTGAACAGGCTCCATAGCGTCGGCAGCACTTCCGCAGAAATGCCCACGCCGTTGTCGCTGACACGGATCAGCGCGGTCTGGCCGTCGCGCACTGCACTGAGCCCGATGGTCCCGCCCTGATCGGTGTACTTCGATGCGTTGGTCAGCAGGTTGACCACCACCTGCACCATGCGCGTGCGGTCGGCATCGATCTCGAGGTGTGGATCGATGGCCTCGACGGTCAAGGTGTGGCGCTTCGCTTCGATCACCGGCCGGCAGGCTTCCAGCGCGGCCTCGATCACCGGGACGACCGACAGGCGCTGCAGGCGCAGATCGATCTTGTCCAGGCTCACGCGCGACAGGTCGAGCAGGTCGTCGACCAGGTTGACCAGTTGCGAAAGCTGGCGGTCCATCATCGCCACCGTGCTGGCCGTCTGCTGCGGTCCGATGTCGCGGCGCAAAATCGCCAGCCCGTTGCGAATCGGCGCCAGGGGATTGCGCAACTCGTGCGCCAGTGTGGCCAGGAATTCGTCCTTGCGCCGGTCGGCATGCCGCAGCAGGCGCTCCGACTGCTTCTGCTCGGTGGTGTCGCGCGTGACGCCGAGCACTTGGTCGATGTCGCCGCTCGCCCCCCGTTCCGGCACCAGCCGAGCCGAGTAGTGCCGCGGGCCCTGCGGCGACATGAAGTCGAACTCGATCTCGGAAGGCTGCCCGGTCTGCAACACCGATTCGAGTGCTGCCTCCCACTGGACGCAAAGGTGGTCCGGCATGCCCAACTCGCGGTTCGTGCGGCCCAGGAATTGCTCCGCCGGCTGGCCGGTGGCGCGCAGCACTGCAGCGTTGACGAAGCGATGTCGGTATTGGCGGTCGAACCGCGTCAGGATGTCCGGCGTGTTGTCGGCCAGACTCTGAAGTTCGAGCTGGCTCTGCAGCAGTGCCTGCTCAGCTCGGGCCTGTTGCGTCCGGTCGAAACCACTGATCAGAATGCCTCCGACCGTGCCATCGGCCTCTCGCAGGGGCGTGCAACTGAAGTCGAGGAAGCGTTGCTTCAGCGGCCCGCCCCCGGCCTGTGACAGCCAGGCAGGCATGCCCTCGGCCTCGAAGGGCTCCCCCGTCTGGTACACGCGGTCCAACAGCGACGGAAACGGCTGATCGATGATTTCGGGCAGCGCTTGGCGTACCGGCTTGCCGAGAATGCTCGCGTCACGGCCGACCAGCCGGTAGTACGGCGGATTGCACAGCTCGAAGACATGGTCTGGACCGCGCAACACGGCTGCGAACGCCGGCATGACGTCGATGACTTGCGCCAGTCTGCTCTGGCTCGCCCGCAAAGCGTGCTCGGCCTGCTTGCGCTGCGTGACGTCGACGTTGATGCCCACCAGATGGCGAGGCATGAAGCCTTCGGCAGCAACGGCCACCGCCTGTCCCGAAAGCCAGACCTTGTGACCGTCGGGGCGGTGAAAGACGAATTCATGGTCGTAGTCGCCGCCCTCGGCCATGATGCGTGCCACGTCGGCGTCGACCTGCGGCCGGTCGGCCGCATCGATCCGCGCCAGGAACTGCTGGCCCGAAGTGCGCGCCGGATGCGCCTGCGGCAAGCCGGTGATTTCGGCCAGCGCGGCGTCGATCTCGAGCACGTCGGTCGACGGCACCCAGCGCCACACACCCATCTTGCCGGCTTGCAGTGCCATCTGCAGCCGGAGTTCGCTCTGCCGCTGGCTGGCCTGCATCTGCGCGCGTTGCAGTGCGTGCCAGGTGCGCTCGGCGGTTTCCTCGACCAGGCTCACCTCGGCCACGCTCCAGCGGCGTGGGGCTGACTGGTGCACAGCCAGCAGACCAACGACGCTGACGTCGTTGCGCAGCGGCACCCAGACGTAGGCCGCAAGCTCCAGCGCAGCATGGGCGGCCTTCTGTTCGGCCGTGTACGCCGGATCGTTGGCGATGTCGTCGACGACGATGTTGCGTCCGGCACTCAACTCGTCTTGCAAACGAGCGCCGTAATCGTCGAGCCGGTAGTGACCATCGATCTGGGCTAGCCCGACGGCATACCCTTGTTCGATAACGACGTCGCGCCCGTTGCGCACCTCGCCGTAGACGACGCGGCTGGCCCGCAGGTGCTGGCCGAGCCGGCGCGTCGCTTCGGCCTTCACCTGCTGCGGGTCGGCAAGGCTGCGCAAGGCCTCGGAAAAGGCAAGGAAGAAGGCGTCGCGCCGCGCATGTTCGTCAGCGGCGGCGCGTTGCTGCTGCAGCTCGCGTTGCATCGCGCAGCGCTCGATCGCGTTGTCGATCGCCCGCGCCAGCGGGAGGGCCTGCAATGAGGCCTTGCTGAGGTAGTCGTGCGCGCCTGCACGCAGCACGCGACGGCCGATTTCGGGGGAGTCGTGTCCCGTCAGCACGACCACGGCACAGCGTTGCAGGCCATCGGCGTCGGCCAGATCGGACAGCACCTCTGGCGCCAGCATGTCGTTCAGGCTGTAGTCGAGGATCACGCAATCCGGCAAATCGCTTTCGCTGGAACGTACGGCGGCGAGACCGGCTGCGCCACTGTCGGCGCTGACGACGGTGTAGCGACGCTCGCGACTGTGCTGAAGCAGGCGCTCGACCTCGGCACGGTCTTCGTCGCTATCCTCGATGACGACGATGCGCAAGTGTCTGCGGAGCTGCAACATCACTGGCATATGGCGCCGACGCCAGGGGGCCGGTTCAAGCCGAGCCAGTAGTCGAAGATCGAGGCCAGTTCGCGCAGGTGGTCGGGGTAGCGCAGAGGCTTGACGTGGTACGCATTCGCGCCGGCGTCGTAGCAGGAAGCGATGTCGCGCTGGCTGCTCGAGGTGGACATCACCACCACCGGCACCGCGCGCAAGGACACATCCGCCTTGATCGACGCCAGCAGCGTGCGTCCATCGACCCCTGGGAGGTTCAGATCGACCAGCACCAGGACGGGCGCCTCACTTGAAACGGCGTTCGCACCCAGTCGTTGATGCAGCCAGGCCAGACACTCGGTTGCGTCCAGGACCCGGTGCAGGCAGCTGCGCACACCCGCGGCCGCGCCCGCGTCGCAGGCCGTTTCCCAATCCTCGTCGGAGTCTTCGACGACCAGGATCGATCGGTCGGCAACGTGGGTCACGCTGCACCCCCCGACGCGCCCGGAATGGTGAAGTAGAAGGTGCTGCCGCTTCCGAGCTCGGATTCGAGCCAGATCGCGCCTCGGTGGCGTTCGACCAGCTTCCTGACGATGGTCAGCCCGGCGCCACTGCCGCCGCCGAAGGCGTCCCGCTTGTGCAGGCGCTTGAACATTCGAAAGACCTGCTCCTGGTTTCGCGCTTCGATCCCGATGCCATTGTCTCGCACGTAATACACGGTCTGGCCGGCAGCCTCTTTCGGCGCCGACTCGCGGGGCGTCTCGTTGGCACCGATCCAGCCGATCTCGATGCGTTTGGGGGACTTGTCGTTGTACTTCAACGCGTTGGACAACAGGTTGACCAGGATCTCGCGGCAGCGCACCCAATCGCAGCGCACGCGGCCGAATGGGCGGGGTACCACGATCTCGCTGTGCGTCTCTTCGCGGCGGGAACCGACCATCTCAAGCGCCTCGTCGAGGATGGCGTTGAAGTCGCATTCTTCGAGCTCGAGCGACTCGCGGCCCACCCGCGAGAAGAGCAGCAGCGCGTCGATCAGGCCGTCCATGCGCACCGTCAGACTCAACAGGTTGTCCAGCTTGCGCCGCAGGTCCTCGTCGACGATGCGGGCGTCTTCGCGCAGTTGGTGAGCGTATTTGTGGATGCCGCGCAGTGGCTCTTTCAAGTCGTGGCTGGCGACGTGCGCAAACGCATCAAGGTCGTCGTTCGAACGCGTCAGCGCGTCGTTCAGCGTTGCCAGCCGCTGGGCACGCACGACCACCAACTCCATCGCAAGCAGGCGCAAACGCGTGGCGGCTTCCTTCTCGTGACTGAGCCAGGGGCTGGAGCGCCCTCTTACTGATTCGGCAAAGATTTCGAAGCTGACGCGTGGGGTCAGCCGCGGCCCGTGAGGGCCGACCACCTTCGGCTTGTCGTGCGGGTTGCCGCCCCAGCGAATTTCCTGAAGCACCTGGGGACGAAACCACATCATCAGGCCGCCGGGGCGCGGCCCGAGCGGCACCGCGAGCAGGCCGCTGGCGAGCTCTGCATAGGCGACAGCGGCGGGGAAATCGGCCGAAAGGCAATCGCTCGCGAACAGGCGCTGCAGCGGGTTGTCGAACTCGGGTCGCGTCGACAGCCAGGCAGCCAGCGCCGCGAGCTGCGGCAACGGCGGCGTCTGGCCGACGCAGTGCCAGCGCCCGTCGTCCCACAGGGCGGCGCCACTGCAAGGCAGCACGTCCTTGAGGCTGATCTCACCCCTGACCACGCTGGCCAGGCTGCCGCTTCCCGCTGCGCGCGCCAACAGTGTCTGGCTGACGCGTTCGCGCTCGACCTCCGACTGCAACTGCTCCCGCTTCTCCGCATCCCGAAACTGCACCGAGGCCACTTGGGCGATGAGCTCGCAGGCCGTGCGCTGTTGGAACGAGAGCGCCTTCTCGCCGGCATAGTGGTGGCAGGCGATCAAGCCCCACAGCTCGGCATCGCTGCGGATCGGCATGGTCAGGCATGCGGTCACGCCCATGTTGCGCAGGTATTCGGTGTACATCACCGACGGACCGCGCAGACCGCAATGCGTCATTTCGACCGGAACGCCGGTGTCAGGGTGCACGAGCGGCACCATCTCCGCCAGTGCACCCGAAACGTCCGGCACGGGCCTGACCCAGACGCGCTTGAAAATCTCCCGAGCCGGCAGCGGAATGTCGTCGGCCGGGTAATGCAGTCCGAGCCACGAAGGCAAGTCTTCCCGGCTGGCTTCAGCAATCACCTCGCCGTGAAGGTCGGGGTGGAACTTGTAGACCATCACACGGTCCAGGCCCGTCATCTCACGCACCTGCTGCGTCAGCACATCGCAGAACGCCTGCAGTCCGACGGCGGTCTGCAGGCGCGCCATCGCGAACTTCAGCACGGCGTACAGACCAGCCTCGCCTTGCGGCAACCGAGAACCGGATGCCGCGGCGGCCGTGGGCACGCTCGGCTCGAACTCGAGCATCACGCTGCCGTTGAGGGTGTGCACCACGGCGTCGAGCAGCGCGCCACCCGCGCCGGTCTGGCTGAACAGGTAGACCGGGTTGCACTCCACCGCATCACTGGCCAGGACTTCGGCAAGCCGCTCGGCGCCGGCAGCGCCGAGCACCCGCGACACCGGTTGCTGCAGCAGCTCGGCCGCGTCGTGGCCCAGGACCGCGGCGCAGTTTTCGCTGGCCTGGGCGATGGTCAGGGCGGGATGCCGCAACACCAGCAGGGCGCCACGCGCCTGCACACAGCCTGGGGTCTGCACCGGTTCGGTGTCGCAGTTCGTGATGCTGACACCGTGCCGCTTGATGCTGTAGGGCTGCCCGGCCCACGGCAGTGCGCTGGCGGCGCTGGTCACGGGAAAAACTGGGTTGTTCGGGCCCATCGGATCACACCTTCCCGTGCATTGGAGATCTGGAGCGGCAGTGCTGTGTCGGCTTCGGATCGGCACACCAGCGGCGCATGCAGTCGAAGGTCTCAGCTGCCCCGGCGACGATCGCTTCAGGCGCGCGCGACTGCGCGGCAAAGCGTGACAGCGCGGCCCGGAAGCTCTGCCACATCGACCCGGTCCGGTCGCCGTAGCTGGCAAAGAAGCGGCCACCGGCGCCGGGCGCGATGCCGAGCCTGTCGCGCAGGTGGCGGCCGATGACTTGCCCGCCGAGCGTCGCGCCTTCGAGCACATAGTGGCAGCCGTAACGTGCTTCTTCGGAGTGCAGGTCCGGCAGGCCGCCGGCACAGGTCGGCAGCGCTGCGCTGTCCAGGCCGAGGCTCGCCAGGTCTGCAGCGAGCCATGGCGTCTTCTGACGCAGCGCCGCGTCGGGCATCCCCGTCACGGCGTGCGCGGGATGCTGCAGCCGAGCCTCGAGCGGCAGGTAGAAACCGTAGAACCGGCCGACTCGGCGCCGATAGATCTCCAGGTTCAGGCCAGGCCCGACCAGGTCGAGTTCGGCTTCGATGGCCTCATGCGCGTGGCGCGTCTGCTGGCGCAGATGAAGCAGAAAATCGGCGTCGACGGTGGCGTGGTGGGCGACATCGGTGGGCACCCACGAGTGTGACATGCGTGGAGCAGAGTGAGAATGCCCCGATGCAAGCTCCCTTCATGCGCTGGCAAGCCGAGTGGCGCCAGCCAGGCACCGTGCGTGCCGATCTGCTGGCCGGACTCACCGGCGCGGTGGTGGTCTTGCCGCAGGGCATGGCCTTCGCCACGCTGGCCGGCATGCCGCCCCAGTACGGCCTGTATGCGGCGATGCTGCCGTGCGTGGTCGCGGCGCTGTTCGGCTCGAGCCGGTTGATGGTGAGCGGCCCGGCAAATGCGATTTCACTGACCACGATGGCCCTGATCGCACCGCTGGCCGCGGTGGGTTCGCCCGACTACATCCGCCTGGTGCTCACGCTCACCTTCCTCGTCGGTGCCATGCAGCTGCTGCTCGGTCTGGCGCGAGCTGGCAACGTGGTCGACAAGGTGCCCCACTCGGTGGTGGTCGGCTTCACCGCCGGCGCGGCCGTGCTGATCGTCAACAGCCAGTTGGGGCCGCTGCTCGGCTTGGCGCTGCCGCGCGGCAGCTCGGTGCTGCACAACCTGCAGGCCGTTGCGCAGCGAGCGGGCGAGGTGCAATGGCCGGCGCTGCTGTGCGGAGTAGCGACGGTCGTCACCGCCGTCGCCTGGCGGCCGCTCAACCGCTACGTGCCGGCCATGCTGGTGGCCGTGGTGGCGGGCACGCTCGTGTCGCTGGCACTGTGGGCCGCCGTCCCGGCCTGGCCGGCGCTGGCCACGGTGCCGGCCTTGCCCGGCGCGCTGCCGCCGCTGTCCTGGCCCGACCTGTCCGTCGACACCGTGCGCAGCCTGTTCGGCGCCACGCTGGTGATGACGCTGCTGGCGCTCACCGAGGCGGCAGCGATCGGCAAGGCGGTGGCACGCAAGTTCGGCGACACACTCGACGGCAACCGCGAATTCGTCGGGCAGGGCCTGGCCAACCTGGTCGGCGCGTTCTTCTCGGCGATGCCCAGCAGCGGCTCCTTCAACCGCTCCGGCGTGAATGTCGAAGCCGGTGCGCGCACGCCGCTGGCGGCCGTCAGCGCCGCGGTTTTCCTGGTGCTGCTGCTGCTCTTCGTTGCAGGCTGGGTCGCCCTGCTGCCGCTGGCCGTGATCGCCGGGCTGTTGCTGGTGGTGGCCTGGGGCCTGATCGACCGGCGCGAGATCCTGAGGATGTGGCGTGAAGAGCCGGCCGAGCGACTGCCGCTGGCGGTGACGCTCGTCGGCACCATCACGCTGTCGCTCGAGTGGGCAATCCTGCTGGGCATCACCAGCGCGCTGCTGGCGCGCCGCTTCGTGCGTTGAGCGTCCGCCGGGGAACGCTGGAAGCCGGACTGCTCGGGGTGGGTTGTGAGGCGGCGCGTGTCAAGGTAGTTGTCGCGTCATTCATGCAGCCAGCGGCTGCGTATCTTCTGCTTTCGAGTGAGCCGCAACGACAGAATCGCGCTCGGGGTTGAGGGTGACGGGG